>Ga0209367_1000101_pt1 | contig 57180 bp, 38 predicted proteins | sample WorMetLIZISLAND2_FD_187412 | JGI IMG/M metagenome (GOLD analysis project Ga0209367, IMG submission 187412) | Marine gutless worms symbiont microbial communities from Max Planck institute for Marine Microbiology, Germany - Olavius geniculatus... ...
GGGCAAGAACTTTAACAAAATGTCCCAATCTTCCTGAATAGGTGTGGTTTTCATGGGACCAGGTATATCGTATAATTATATTTAAGTCAATATCTTTATTTGAGCGCTTATGGGGATAAACCCCGCCACTACATTGTCAGTCAAGCCCATCGACATTGTTGGCCTCATGGGAGGTGTCACCGGGCGCTGGTCGACAGCAAAAGAGCAAATTATTCGAAAAGCCTGGCAGCGGCCAAAAGTTACAGAACCGGCAGTGTTATTCCTGACACCCGAAACCCGACACCTGAAACCCTTTCCTACATCAGCTCGGCGATCGACGCGGTGCGATCCCCGAGCATATTTACGTAGCTGCCCATCTCATTGTCGTACCAACCATATATGACCGCCTGGGTTACCGGTATCCGAACCACCGAACCGCCTGCGTCTGACAGTAGATCCATTTTCAATCCCGGAATTTTAGCAAGATCAAGGGTGGCCTCGGCCGTTCGGCTGTGGGTTTCATAGCCTTCAATGGTGGCGGCCACCCGCGGCATTCCAATGATGTCACCGGACACGTTCTGCTTCTCGGTATAGTAGAGGTAGCCTTCCGGACTGTCCGCCGCCGCCTGTCGATAGATGTCGTTTATCAACTCCCGGCGGACATAATTACCGCCGGGTTCCTCCTGCAAATTAATCACGAGTATAATCAGCGACCCCGAACTGATCGGGATTCTGACTGATTCGGCAATAAAGGCAATTTCCTCCATTTCAGGAATGACCTGCCGCAGTGCTCGAGCCGCCCCGGTGGTCGTGAGGATGATATTGTTCATAATACTTCTGTTTTTACGCAAATCAGTTTTACCTGATTGGGGCAAGCGATCCAGAATTTGTTGAGACCCTGTAGCGGCGTGAACCGTTGCCATGGAGGCCGACATTATTTTTTTGGGGCCGAAGGCATTGATCAAGGGTTTCATCATGTGGGCGAGGCAGGTGGTGGTGCAGGAAGCGTTGGATATGATTTTGTGGCGCCGGGGATCATAGTCATTGGTATTGATCCCCATCACGGTGGTAACGGCATCTTCGGCGATGGGCGCCGATTTGTCTTGCGGTTTAAATGGAGCGGAAATGATCACTTTATCGGCCCCGGACGACAGGTGTCCTCGGATGGTGCCTTGGGGGTCGGTCATGCCCTTGTTCGGATCTAAAAATTTTCCGGTAGTATCGACCACCAATCGAACTCCGTGCAGGTCCCAGTCGATATGAGCCGGATCCCGGTCGTTTCTCAGAAAGCGGACCTTAAGGCCGTCGATCATTACCGAACCGTCGGCTTCATCCAGATCTGAAATTAGGGGACGGGCCTGGTGGCCGTAGATGAATCCATGCAGCCAGCCATAAGTGGAATCCCTTTCAACGTAGTGGGCGATGTCCGCCAGCGATGACCCGGCCTGGCGACCGATGTTAACGACGATTTCATCAAAATATTTTCGCGCCACGTGGTGCCAGACAGTCAGTTTCCCGATTCTACCAAACCCGTTTACCCCCAGTTTCAAGCCCGAACTGCCCGAAATTGACATAGCACCCCCCGTTAAAATTGAAGATTGAAGATTGAAGATTGAAGATTGAAGGTATGCCTTCGGCTAATCTATATATTTAGAAAAAGAGTCTTTCAAGTTTATAGAATTAAACAACGTAAATCTAATGTCGGAGAAATAGACCACTTTTCCAATTGCCCCGTTCAATCCACTATGCGGTTCTTTGACAGATAATGGAAGAAATTGCAAATTTAGTCGCATATTTTTTTGAAAACCGGTTCAACTAAAATAAAATCGACGGAGCGAAGCGACATCCACAAATCTTCAATCTTCAATCTTCAATTTCCTTGCCCCCTCACGCCTCTTTCACCTTAATCAATCCTTTAAAGACCGACCCTTCATGACCGTCAATGCTGATAGGGTCTCCCGTGTTAACGACAAACTGGCTGAAAGTGCACCGCTTATTTCGCTCGTCGCATATCAGATCGCTGCATCCCACAACACAGGTTTTGCCTAAACGATGGGCCACGACGGCCGCATGGGATGTCATTCCGCCGCGACCGGTCAGCAGCCCGTCCGCCGAATGGATTTCGCGAATATCATCCGGGACGGTGTCGGCCCTGGCAAGGATCAGTTTGGTGCCGGGCTCCTGCATGCGCCATTTCTCGATCTCAGCCAGGTTAAATACCAGCCGGCCGCTCATGGCACCGCCGCTGACGCCGATTCCATGTCCCAGGTAGAAAGCGGCATGCTTTTCTTCATAATCGAAAGTCAGCACGGTTTTGCTCTCACGGATGGTCATGTCCCGGGTTTGCAGCAAATACAGATCGTTTATTGAAGGGCTTTCAAAGGTAAACTCCATTTCCTGGGGCGCCCATTTCTTTTCGTCGATCAGATTATGGGCCCACTGCTGCAAGGCATCGTAGATATCAGGAAAATGGGTCTGGAGGGTGATATCCGTCTCGCGCATTTCGATTTCCTGTTGAAATATCGAAATGGGATTCGTATTGACCAGACCGGCCACGACATCCTCACCCTGGTTGCCGACGGTAAAATCGCCCCACAGTTTTAGGGTGTCGCCCGACCAGCGGGGGTTGTGGGTGAAGATGACGCCTGAACCCGATTGTTCGGTGAGGTTGCCGTAAACCATGGCCTGAACGGTAACCGCGGTTCCCCAATCATCTGAAATCCCCATGATTTGCCGGTATGCTTTGGCTCGCGAGGACTCCCATGAATCCAAAACCGTTTTAATGGCCAAGTAAAGCTGCTCGAAAGGTGTTTCCATTATCGCAACACCCGCATCCTGGATCCATGTTTTATACAGCATGGCAACATGTCGCATCTGCTCGCCGGTGAATTCTTTTTTATAGGGGATTCCCTGCTTGTTTTTCTGCTCACTGATAATCGCGTCGAAATCATCGCGTTTGAGTCCAAAGGCCATGCCGTAGCATTGCAGAAACCTGCGGTAGTTATCCCAGGCAAACCAGGCATTGCCGGTTTTGGCAGCGATTCCGGCTGAAATATTCTCATTGTTCCCCACATTCAGCAATGTATCCATCATGCCGGGTTGGGAAATCGAGGAGCCGCTTCTGACCGACAACAACATGGGATTGCCGGGATCGCCGAATTTCTTACCGGACAATTTCTCAAGAGTCGCGACGTTGCGGGCGACCTGCTCCTTGAAGTTGTCGGTGGCCGGCCGGTAGCTGTCGATAATGCGATGGCAGCGGAAGACTTCGGTGGTGATGATAAATCCCGGCGGCACGGGAAAACCGAAATCTTTCAATTTGACCATATTGATTCCCTTGTTGCCCAGGTGAATAATTCCGGTCACCCTCCCTTTGGCGGAATCAATCGAGGTCATGGCATTGTGGGGATCATAGCGAAGCAGCTGTTGGAGCAGGTCCTTCGGCAATTTGTAGGACTGTTGAAACAGGGTCGTTAGGATTTTGCTCAAGAACAAATCCAGTTGCTGGAGCCCCAGCGACAGAGCGATCTGCTCACGGAAGAAAACTTCCGAGACCCGGTGTTCCAGTTTTTCGTTATCCCCCAAATCCTGCCGGGGCAAAAATCTGGGCAAGATTTGGGTGACGGATATTTGCGATAGGATGCGACCGAGATTCTGGCCGAGAAGGTTGTGGAAGTGATCGTGGATGATGTTTTTAACCGCCTGGGCAAAGCCTTTGAAAATGTCCAGATACTGGGTTTGGGTAAATCCTTTGACCTCCAGCGAATGGGCTAAAAATTCGAGCTGCCGCTCAAATTCAACCGACAAAATCCCGTCCAACTTCAACGCTTTATCGAAAAGCCTCAGGAGACTGTAGATTTGATAAAAAGTCGCCTTGGTAATCAAGCTCAAATCAATGTCCCGGATCAGTTCCTCGAGCAGCACATTGACCAATGTCTCCAGGCGAAAAGTGAGACCCAAACAGTCGAATTTCATTTCGTGGTAGCTGCCGTACATGGACGGAATATCAATCGTGATATGTCTTTTCTTATAAATATTTTCTTTGATCTCAAACGAATTTTCAGAAGTAATGATCGATTTTAATTTCTCGAGATATTCCAGCAGCTTGTAAAGTCTGATTTTGATGTCCGGCTCGTTCAGGGCCTGTTCCAAACGGTTTAATTCCGGCAGGGCTTCAGTCTTCAGCTGGGCAATGTAGCCGTTTAGCTCATGATAATCGAAGCTGTATTTCTGCTGAAGTGCTTTATAAAATGCAATGGCTAATTTGATACGTTCGCGGTCGTCTTCCGGGGCATCGGAAATCTCGGCCAGCAGGTGCTCGACTTTCTGGTTGGAGAGGGTCAGCAGGTCCCGGGGGATCTCGACACCTTTTTGGGTCAGGTGGGCAAAAATTCGATGGACGCCATCGACAAACGGTCCCCGGGTATCGACTTCCTGATAGATCGACGGTGGAATGTAGGGCTCCAGACCGCTTTTGTCCCGGGTTTGCCAAAATTTCAGCGCTGCTTCCATAAACGGCACGATGCGGTTGCTGCTCTCCACATGACTCTGTTTGCGCAGAAAATGGATGAGCCTGTCCCGGCGATGGGTAATTTCATCAATTTGGGTCGATATATCCCTTAACTTCCCTTCGGCGCCGATATCGTTAAAGAACGCCGGCAGAAGCCTGGTGAGCTGTTTGGCAAGATTATAGACCGGACCGATCCTGCTGTTCAAAAACCGGGTGATATCACGGGGGAACAGATCGATATCCTTTATAAATACGCCGCAAAGCGACAGGTGTATAATCAGCCCCGTCAACAGGCGGGTCGACCATTTCGGGTTGACCTCAATCAGCTCAAGCCAGGTTCTGATATTGAGGATATGAGCCGAGTTGACTTTAATCTGCCATTCATTGCCCACCCCCTGCAGCATGGGGGTCTGGAATCCCAGATCGATAACCGCGTCGATGAAATAATTAACCAGATCGAGTTCATCGGTATTGTATACGGCTTTGCCCATATTAAGCACGCAATTTAAGGCCGTACCCGGGTATTTCCGGGTTTGATCTTTTAAAATCGAGAACGTTTTGCGGATTAAATTCTCGATATTGCGATAACTTTCATTTTCGATAATCCAGGTCAGGGTCCGATTCATTTCCCGCAAGGTTTCTTTGTGAATCAGGGAAAGCCCGGTAATATTCATTATGTGAAATAAAAATATCAACTTGAGGTGGTGCCCCCGGCCCTTGTCCTCAAAATTCCGCAACAGCTGAAGCGGTGTCCGGCGATAGGTTTCTACAATCTGTCCAAATCCGGGCAGCCCGAGGAGTTCGGTCAAGACTGTTTTCGATTCTATCTGTTGATTCTGAGAATGCGATTCCAGTTGTCCCTGCCATTGCGACAGCTGGTGATGGGAGATATCCTTGAAATACTCGTTGAACTGAGTCCCCGGATTCGCAATCTCGGCTTCCTTTTCGAACCAGGTTTGCGGATCCTCCTCTTTGAGCCAGTAGCTGTAGGTATAGTTGAAGTATTTATTCAGCAGCCGATTCGGAGAGCTGTAATTGGAGTCGCTTTCGGAAGCGCAATCCAGATAGATCTGCGCCAGCCGGTTGATTCCATAGTAGCTTTTCACGAACAAGGAAAATATAGAATCCGACAAACTGCAGATACGGTCAAATGCGTCGTCGACCACCGGCTGGAATTTATGGAATTCGCTGCCGGAATCCGCCGCCGTTTTTTTGATAAACAATAAAATATTGTCAGCAGAATCTCTTTTTACTTCTTCGTCCTTCGATTCCTGCAGTGTCCGGAATTGAATTTCCAGCAGCAGATTGGCGGCCGCGGGGCCATCGGGGTGGTTTTTTAAAAGGTGAAAGTACTCCAGCGAATATTTGCGGGCTTCGGTGGCAATAAACCGCCAGTTCTTATATGGATGGGAAAGTTCTTCCAGGAAGGTATTCAAACCTTCCATCAGTCCATAATACTTGGACATGACCTCCTGGAGGATCGAGTACTTGGCATCAATGGTGACGTCGACGTGGTAGTCGGCCAGGTTGACCTCAAGCGCTTTGGATTTCAGTTTCAAGGGTGATGACCTCCCGGGTTGAATACGACATGCGCTTCAATGTTGATAAAGTCCTGGTAGATTAGCGAACCTCATAATATAGAATGCCCGATGCCGAATGTCGAATTCCGATCACCGAATGCCGAATGATGGATTCGGTGCCCTCTGTCTCGTTATTAAATTGATAGTCATCAGTATCATGAATTTTGTCAAGGATAACAGAGCGTGGAGGGATTTTCAAGTGAGCGATGATCGACAGATGGTTCCTTCAATTGAGTGAATTAATCGACATTCACGCCCTGGCGGGCGGGGATAAACCCCGCCCCTACGCAGACGACGCTCTACCAAAAGCGTAGCGGCGGGGTTTATCCCCGCCTGGATAGGGTGCCCGTAGATTTAATTCGCTCAGATTTGGATGTGCTGTTCAGCCCCGCCGCCGGCCACACAAACAGCCGGTTAAATCGAAAGAGAAACATATGAACATTGAACATCGAACGTCCAACATCGAACATCGAAAATTGTATTCTGCCTGCCGTGAGTCTTTTGTCGAACGGTCCATTTTAAAACGAATGAGCAAGGCGATTCCATCATTCGTCATTCAATGACTCCAGCACTCCGGCATTCAACCTTTCTATCTCGCCAGCGCCATCAGCCGGTAAACAACCATGCCGGCCAGCCAGGCCACATCCTCCGGCGATAAGATATGCCCGATGTTTTTATCGAACAGGATGTTGGCTTCGGCCGGAAATTCATCATCAGTGCCCCACAGGATCAACTGCAGGGGAATGCCGGGCAAAACCCTGCACTCAAAGCCAAGGTCGCCGCTTTCAATTTTCTGCAGGTGCAGTTTTTGGGCAGCCCGGGCAAATGCGTCCAAATTGTCGCCGAAAACCTTTTTTAACGGTTTCACGGCCCGCTTTACAAAAGCATCGAAATAGAAAGCTGCTCCCGGGATTTCGCGGTAGGCGATCCATTGGCCGGTCAGAGCCGGCATCGCCGGAGCCATCATATAGTGCAGAATCAAAACCTGCTCTTGCAGCGGGATCTCTTTGTCGCCTTCGAACTGATCGCGAAATTCAAATCGGGGATAGCTAACGCGGTAGGTGCGATCGAGAAATGGAATCTGGAAACGATTTTCCGAGGGAGACTCGAAGCCGGATCGCTGTAGGATATCCTCAAATGGCAACGGGGCTAAGGCTTCGATGGCGATTTTTCTGGCATTGATGTAGTCGTCGATGCGGGGCATGGTACTTGCTCCGGGTTGCGGGATACGTGTTACGCGTTGCGCGTTGCGGGGTTCGGGTTGCGCGTTGCGTGTTACGGGGCGCGCGTTACGGGTTTCGGGCTGCGCGTTGCGCGTTACGGGGTGCGGGACGTGCGTTACGGGTTACGCATTTCAGGTTAGATAAATCTACAAATTTATTTTAAGGCGACGGAAAAAGCCCTGCTCCGGAAGAGAAGGGCTCTTTCGTAATACATGCAATTTCTGAGATCGATGCACAGCACGAGCCACGCAATCCGCTGCTCGCGCCACGAATCGCGCAACGCGCAACCCGAAACCCGAAACTCGTTCCCCACCACGCGCAGAACTGGCAAGCCGCACCACGAATCACGCACCTCGTTCCCCGCAACCCGAAACGTGCAACCCGCAACTCGTTACCGCGCCTAGAGCTCCAGCCAGGAGTCGGAATACAGGGACCGGCCGAGGATGACATCCACGGTCTTGACATAGTCCTGCATTTCTTTGGAAAGGCTGTCCATGGCCGGGGCGTTGCCGTCCATGGCGCTGTTGATCAAATCCACGACATCCTGCCGCTCGCCCTTGGCGATGGCAATCAGCTGATCGTCCAGCGGATCGGCAATACACGAATGCATCCCGTATCTGTCAAGCATGACCATATAGGTCTGGTTGAGAATGGGGCGCAGGTTGTCCGGAGGTCCGTTGGAGATATTGGAAAGCCCGCAGGTGCTCTTGGCACCCGGTGAAATGTCCTGCAGCATTTCCATAAACGCCATCAGACTCATCAATTGCTGTTGTTGAATGTTGACCGGCGTGACAATACCGTCCACCCAGATCTTCTCGTTGGGTATGCCGGCTTCGTTGGCAAAGTACAACAGCTCGACGCAAAGCGCCGCACGCTCGTTCTCATCCCGCGGCAGCCCTTCCGGACCCCACATCAAGGCGATAAAATCAGCGTCGTGCTCCACGGCCAGCGGAACCATGGGTTCATAGCGTTCGGGGCGCACCATGATGGAGTTGATCAGCGGGGGTTGGGGCGTGTCCTTATATACCTTGAGGGCCGCGGCGATGGCATCGATATTGGACGTGTCCAATGCCAATGGAATATCATCGACCACCTCCTGGACCGTCTGAACCACCCAGGGCATCAACTCGTGGCCGTCTTTTTTGGCCGGCCCGAGGTTGATGTCAATATAGTCCATGCCCTTTTCGCGCTGGAAAAGGGCCTCCTCCTGGATCGGCTTGGGATCTCTTTCCTTATACGCGGTGCCGATCTTTCTGGATATGACGTTTAAACTTTCACCTATTAATAGCATAAAGCTACCTCCCTATGATTTTGAGACGACTATAGTTTGGATTACCCTTTGACATAAGGCTAACGTGCCAGAAATCGCAGCGCCTTGCAAAAGGGGAATAATGGAATGATGGAACTTTGGAATAATGGGTTAATTACCCAACATTCCATTGTTCCAATATTCCAACATTCCCTGTGATGTTACTTGGCCTTAAGGAATCCGGGGATATGAGCGGCTTCCCGCGGACCCACGGTAATCGTCCAGTCGGGCAGTTCTTCCTCCACATCGCCGGCGATGGCGGCAGCATAACCGGGAATGATCAATTCCTGATGCTTGATCTTATCGGCAATGCCGCATTTTTTCACGAACATGCCCACGTCGTCACCGGCAAATTTGCCGGCGGCCCAGGCGGTCATCACCGAAAGGCCTTCGGAATCTTTGATCAGCAGCCATGCCGGAACGCGGCTGCCTTCAATTTCACCGGAAACAATAAAATAGGTCAAGGCAAAATTGGTCGTCACCATTACCGGCGAATTTTCATCCGGATTGTTGATTTCGTAAATTCCTTCAGTAACGGTCATGGGACGCTGGGGATCGGTGAAAATATTCAGCCGTTCCAGCAGCAAGGGGAATAAACTTTCCCCGGCAAAGTCGGAAAGCACCGCAATACCGCCATATTTGGCGATAAATGTTCCCGCGATCAGGGTCTCCATGTCCAGGTTGGATGCCATTTCGCACGGAAAGGTGATGGTGGGAAAGCCCAATGCCCGGTTGCCGTCTTTCAGCGCCGCACGCCGCAAGGCGATTTGATCCTGATGCGCCTGCTTAATCTCTCTGGATCCGGGATCGATTACCAGGTCTTTCAAACCTGCTTCGGTGAGCTTTTCAGTCAACGGAACAAGCCCTTCGACAGAATCAGCCTTTACCGCTAAAGGCAGGTCATTTTCTTTGGCCAGGGCGCAGTAGTCATCCACATTGGCCTCGGTGGCGGCATACATCAGCGGTCTTTTAAATCCGCAGGCCTCGATACCGGCTTTCATGACACCGGCGTCTTCGGTCATCAGGGCCAGATTGAACTCGGAAGACTCGGCGATCGTCTTGGCGGTCTTGGCAAAGGCATCGCTGTCTCCGCCGGCATCTTTGAGTACAATCAGTTCCGGTCTGAGATTCAAACCGACCCTCTCGAACTGAAAGGCATTCCAGGTTTTGAGCTTGGTTTCAAGGTCGGCTTCGGCAATATCGGAACCGACGGTGGCGGCCAAAAGGGTTGGGTTGAAGAAAGTCTTTTCATGCCGGTACTGGACGGTTTCACCACCGGATGTGGCCGCCCGAACGCCTTTGCCGATAGCCACCGGGCGAATCGGCGGGGCCGATGCCTCTGACAATTGCTCTCGGGCTTCATCGGATACGTAGGGACAGCTGTCCAGCTCTGCTTTACCGGAGGCCAGGTTCATGGCAAAAGCAAGGCAGGTGGGTACACCGCATTCTTTGCAGTTGGTTTTCGGCAGGAGTTTGAAAATCTGAATACCGGTTAATGCCATTTTTTTCTCCTTAATTTCGTTTTTCGCGTTACGGGTTTCGTGGTGCGTGTTACGGGTTACGCGGTTTGTGCTGCGGGTGACGGGAACTGTGAACTGCCGGGTGCGCGCTGATTTCACTCACCGCGCAACCCCGCAACTCGCAACCCGCAACTCGCAGCCCGCAACCCGCAACTCGCAACCCGTTTTTTATCCGATAATCGGATCCATATCCAGCGCCGGATGCTTTTTCTCCTGGAGGAACGGCAGAATCTCCTCCTCGGTGATACCGACGGTTTCGTCGGCAATCCGATCGATCAAATCGGGAATGCCAAGCTCTTCGCCCCGTCTGAGGAGTCGATCCTTGATCTCTTCTTTGAGACTCTTCGGCATCCAGACCATCCGGGCCAGCCCGCCGTCACCGGCAATAAATTTGCCCTGGGTGATGTTGAACTTGGAATGGCCCACAAAACCCGGCGAGGATGCGCCGCCGCCCATGACACCGGCCAGGGTGGTGAACTTCATGCCGCAGGGGGTTTCACCCATGTAGTCGCGGTGGACCGTCATCACGCCGTTGCAGGACGGCAGCATGGCGGCGATGCACTCGCAGCAGCCGCAGGTGGTCATGGGATCGGTCACCATGGAATAGAAGTTGTAATGGGTCACCGCGCCGCGCGAGGCTTTGTAGACAAACTCGTTGACCCCTTTCCACTGGCCCAGCTTCGAATCCAGGCATTCGCCCTTTTCGATCGGCTGGTTGGGACCGGTGGGGTTGATTTCAAATGACGCCTTGCAGTCCATCCAGTTGTAAGCGCCGCACAGCCCGGTGCGCTCGGGGCTGACCGTGCACACGTGATTGGGGGCAAAGGATTGACACAGGGTGCAGGAGTAGTAAGTTTCCACATCCTCGTCGGTCATCTTTTCGACCCGCTCGTCGCGCGCTTTGTATTCGCCGCGGGCCCGTTTGGTCAACTCATCCACGGCTTTTTGCTCGGTGTGGAGGGTCACCTGGACCTTGTCGACGATTTTCTGGAAATCCTGATGGAATTTCGCATGCAGCACGACGCCGATATCTTTCAGGGTAAAGCCTTTGTCAATGGCGGCTTTGCTGATGCGGACCCAGGAGATATCCCGCTGCCCGATATGCATGACTCCCTGGATGTAGTTGATAAGATGATGAATCTGGCGTTCCAGGATCGGCTCGAAGTCCGTCTGGAATTCCCGGCCGGCAATCTGAACGGAGATTCCCAACGGGAAGGTTCCACCCTCTTCGACATCACCGATTTCGGGACCGACGATATCGATTTTGCCGTCATCGATCTCATTCATTTCAGCCATCTTGACCAGCTCGGTGCACTGGGTTTTGCCGCCGCCGGTCTGGGCGTAAAGATCGGCCCCCCGGACTCGCTCACCTTCATAAGCCGGACCGAAGGAGCAGGGAATCTCGATTTCCGATACGGACACTTTCAGTCCCCGGACCTCGACCGATTTCTGGACGAGTTCATCATGGGGCACGTTGGCCACGACGTGCTCATAGGTGCAGATACCGGTAGGCAGCACCTCGGGGATGTCGGTGTCGGCCAGGGTCGGGAAACCCCAGTTGACGCAACCCGCAGCCGCGGCGCCCCAGTCGGTGCCCACATCACCCAGGGCATTGACGAAGGCAAAGATGCGGTTTTTGTTGTAAAGCAGCATTTTCTTGTAATCGCCGGGCTGGACGTTGCCGAAGGCCATGGCGGCCCGGTTGGCAAAACCCAGGGCGAAAATGGCTGAAGAAATATCAGGGCCAAAGGGCACGATCCGCGTATTCCAGCCGATTTGAACGCCGGCTTCGATCAACTGATTGGTGACCGAGGTATTGTTCTGGTTGGCCGCCAGAAAAATATACAGACTTCGCCGCTGGTAGTCTTCTACGATATCCTTGGCGATCTCGGGCGTCGGTGCGGCCCCCACGATCGCGGCAAAACCGGGCGCGGTGCCGTCGACGAATTCAACCCCTCGTTTACGAAAGACCGTGTCGTCTGCCGCACCCAGCCAGATCTTACCGGCATCGATATCGGGCTCTTCGGAATGCAGGTAAAAATCCGGTTCATTCAGGTAGCGAATGGCTTCACGAATCTCGAAGCTGAACAGCGTGGCCATACCGGCATCCAGCAGCGGCCCCAGATAGGGCAAATGGTTCATGCCCTTGATGTGGGGCGGCAACAGCTTGCGCGCGACGTCCAAGGGTTTTTTAATGTCTTCGAGGGTTTCAACCTTGAGACCCAACAGCGAGTAGATTACCGGCAGGTAGTAGGCCGTGTTGGGAAATCCAACTTTGGTATCTGCATCGTAGGTTTCCAGAGCTCTTTTATATTCACCTTCGACCTGAGATACGATATTGTAGCCACCCTGAATGGCAGCAAATGCAACTAATTTAGACATATGTTCCTCCTTCGTGGAGATTTATAATTCATTGAATAATGTCGAATGAATAATGAATAATTAAGGTCCGCCTCGGCTCGACTGAGCTCGCCGCAGGCCGGCGGGTCGATTTATAAAGATCTCCTTATTTAAATGATAGGAGCGAAGCGACTTCCGAAATTCGTCATTATTCATTCTTAATTTGTCATTCCCTTAGGCTTCGAGCGCCTGGCGGCTGGCCATATCCATCAGCACCCGTTCCCGGGCCTTGTCAATCCCCAGCTCTTTGCGCTTGGCATCGATATGGGCAATCATCTTGCGGGCCATTTCAATGGGATCCGGAGCCAGGTCCCATCGTCCGCCGTAAACCTTTTCCAGCTCTTCGAAGAGGTGTTGCTGGAAAACCGGGGCGCCGGTAACCGGCAGGGTTACGCCGAACAGGGTGTAGACGCCGGAGGCCACAAAATACTGGCCGATGCTGATTGCTTTTTCACTCATCCACTCCGGCGCCGCGCCGGCTGCCGGCAGGTCCTGGAGGTCATTGCCCAATCCGCCGGCGTTGACCACTTCAGTGGCGGCCAGCAGAATGCGGCTGTTGTCCACGCAGGAGCCCAGGTGCAATACCGGTGGAATTCCGACGGTCTCGCAGACTTCGGATAATCCCGGTCCGCAGAAGACCTTGGCGGATTCCGGCGTCAGCAGGCCTTCCATGGCGCAGGCTATGCCGTTGCAGCCCGTGGTCAGCACGATCACGTCGTTTTTAATCAGCTCTTTGACCAGGCGAATGTGGGCTTCGTTGTGCCGGCCCCGGGCATTGTTGCAGCCCACCACTCCGGCAACTCCGCGGATCCGGCCGTTGATGATGTTGTCATTCAGGGTGTAGTGGGAACCGCGGAAGGTGCCGCCCAGATGATACTCGATGGACTCCACGCCGAAACCGGCAATCTGGGAAGCTTTCTGAGCCGGGATCATGACCTCGGCCCCGCGGTTTTCAAAGTTATCGATGGCCATCGTCACAATGCGCTTGGCATCTTCCATGGCATGATGCTCGTCGAACTCGATGTGCAGCACATTGTCCTGTTCCATCCTGGCAAGCGGATGGGTGGTGATCAGTTTGGTATGGAAGCATTTGGCCACATTCGCCAGATTCTGGAAGACGCATTGGACATCGACCACCATGGCGTCGCAGGCACCGGTTACGATCGCCAGCTCCTGCTGCAGGAAAGTTCCTGCCGGCGGGACACCGTGCCGCTGCAAAATTTCATTGCCCGTACAGCAGATGCCTCCCAGCTGGATGCCCTTGGCACCTTTTTTCTGGGCATACTCAACCATTTCCGACGATTGAGCCGCCGCCACGATCATCTCGGAAAGCACGGGCTCATGGCCGTGAATGATGATGTTGACATGGTCTTCTTTCATGATGCCCAGGTTCGCTTCCGACTGCAGCGGATACGGTTTGCCGAACATGACATCCTGCAAATCGGTGGCGATCATCGAGCCGCCCTAGCCGTCGGCCAGCGCTGCCCGGGTGCACTGCTTGAGGATGTTTTTGTAGTCCTGGTCCACACCCATGTGCGTGCGATGCATGATATCAACGACTTCCCGGTCGATGTTGCGCGGTAAAACGCCCAATTTTTTCCAGCGCTCGTACAGGGGTTTCGGGGCCCGCTTCAGGTATTCCAGCGTACCTTCGGGCTTGCCCCACTCGGCCAGTGCTTTTTTGGCGACTTCCAGGGCAATTTCATCCAGATCGCGGTCGACTTCTTCACCGTCGACTTCTACTTTGACATCGACCCCGAAGTGCGGGGCAATGGACAAAAGTTTATTGTAATCTTTAATTTTGTAGTCTTCGGTCTCCTTGTTGGCAACCGACATGAAGACCTCGGCCACCGTACGCCCATGATCGGAGTGGGCGGCACAGCCGGCGGCCACCATGCGCGCAAAGTTACGGGCGGCAATCGTGTTGGCGGTGGCGCCGCACAACCCTTTGCGTTCATCTTCGCCTTCGACGCCGCCCTTGGGCAGTGGCAGGCGGCAGGGGCCCATCGCGCAATATTTGCAACAGGTTCCCTGGATGCCGATGTTGCAAGGCTTCATGGTGACGGCCCGATCGAAAATCGTTTCGACACCCAAATCCTGGGCCCGGCGGATCATTTGCTGGGTCGCGACATCAATGGTCGCGGCTACCGGATCAGCAACTTTTTTGGGTTTGTCCTTCTTTAATGCTTTGATATCAGTTGATTCTGCCATACGAGGTTCCTCCCCATAATTTTTTGGTGAAAACTGCGAGCCGTACCCGCAAGGTTCCCACCGATTTAATCAAATCGTTAGATTCGTCTGTGCACCCAATCCAAATTCTCGACCAATTTATCGGTCATCGATTTTTGGACCTCGGCCGGTGTCTTCGAGACTTCCTCTTCCGCATCGGATTGGCGCTTGGCAGCCAATTCTTCACGCTCCTTGGCCCGTTTTTCGCGCACGGCATCGAGCTCCGCTTCCACTTTAGCCTTTTCCTCGGCGGCCTGGCGTGCCGCTTCATCCGCTTTGGCTTTGGCTTCCGCTTCAGCTTTGGCTTTGGCATCGGCCTCGGCCTTGATCCGGGCCTCTTCATCAGCCTTGGCCTGGGCTTCGGCATCCGCCTTGGCCTGGGCTTCAGCTTCGGCTTTGGCTTTCGCGGCGGCTTCAGCATTGGCTTTTTCTTCGGCAGCCGTATCAACCTCGGGTGCTGCAGGCGGTGCGGCGGGCTCGGGCGCCGGTGCCGCTTCCTTCGCAGGCTCGGCCTTGGCCGCGGCCGGTGCCGCTTCCTTGGCGGGAGGTGGTGCGGCGGCTTTTTTGGCCGGCGCCGGTTTTTTCTCTTTTTCTTCGGCGATGGTCAGGTCCGGATCCGGTGACAGGGCGACAAGATCAATCTCAACGTCGTCCAATTGCTTGGCGATCGGTGCCACATCCGAGGCCATGCCGCCTTCGGCAACCAGATCGATGTAGGCTTTAACCAGCCGAATCGATTCGGGATGGCGCATGATCAACACATTGGATCCGCTCATCAGGTAAGCCACTGCTCCCACGGCTTCCATTAGAATCGGCCTTTTTTCCGGGTCTCCCAGCAAGGGCGCGTCTTCAGCGGACTGCTTGGCCTCCTTGCATTTCCAGACTTCGTTTCCGAGGTTGTTGATCAGCGGAAGCTGCAGTTTGTCATCGCCCTGGGCCAGGGCCGCCATCCGGATGCGCTCCATGACCGAATACGAATACTCCAGGCCGTAGCCCAAACCACCCGTCGTGGGGTCGATAACCATCCGGTCCAGGGGCATGCCGAGGTTTTCAAGCAAAATGTTGCACTGTTTGGCAAGGTTAACGTCAATAGGTGAAGATGCAATGATGGAATGCCCAAAGCCCATGGCCGCTGCACCGATACCCTTGTGATTTTTGTCTTCCACCGGTCCAAGAATCAGATTTTCTCCCTGGCAATCTTCGGCGATTTTTTTAAGAACTTCTTCATCTTTTTCGACGTTGGCGGTTCCCCAGACGATCAGGGGGACATCAATGGCTCCCAGGACTTTTTTAACGCCGGCCACTGCATCATCGGCCGATGCATTTTCGCCATTGGGATCGGTGCTTTTGAGCTGCAAAACGATCATTTCGGCACCGTATTCCTCGACGCATTTTTTAGCCCAGGCCGCCGGATCGGAAACGACATCTTTGAAAGGACTGAGTGCCGCCTCCGGCCACTCATCCGGTTCCATATCCCAAATTTCCATGGCAATTTTGGGTTTATTGGGCATCGCGCCTTCAAACTGATAAAACGGATAGCAAGCTTCTCCGCCGACAGTCACCGCGTTCTCGCCCTTTCCCAGGGTGATTTCCTTGATATTGCCGGTGTAGGATTCTTTGAAAAATTCAAAAGCCAATGTTACCTCCTTATTACTTTGTCTACTTCGGTTAATGAATGCAGTGCCCAAAATTGAGACATTGCAAGGAGTTAACCACAAATGAGTCTATAATGCTGACAAGTCTGCTTACTTTTTTAACACCTCCTTTTCAATTTTTATTGTATTAAACAATCTACAAACGGTAGATATATCAGCGGTCGTGGAATTGGCAGAACAATTACTATAATTTAGGAATTTAGGAATTCAGGGATTGTAATCGGATTATTTGCAGAGTTTAAATCCTAAATCCCTATATCCCTTAATCCCTCAATTCCTAAATCCCTTAAATCCCTAAATCCCCTAATTTTAAACCTTGATTTTCAGGATATGATTCATACTATTAGAGTATACAATCCAGCCCACCCGCAAACCTGCCTATCCCTCGTAAAATAAAGAATATTATCATTTATATGGAGTGGATGGCTTTGTCAAGAGCAGAGCCCGCATGAATGTCAATTTCTAATTAAATTCAATTCATTTATGGGAAGGGGTTTAAGGGTTGGGAGGTTTAGGGGTTCAAGGTTTAGAGGTTCAAGGTTCAAGATTCAAAGGTTCTGGGTTTAGAGGTTCGGGGAAGGGCGTGAGGCAAAGCGCATGGCGCCGAGGGCAGAGGACTGAGGACTAAGTGCTGAGGAATGAGGGCATAAACAGCTGGTGTTCGGCATTCGGTGTTCGGCGTTCGGGGGTTTAAGGTTTAGAGGTCTGGGTTTAGAGGCTTCGGAAAACCATCCGCATCGCCGCTGGCTGCGAGCGTCCAGTCTGGCTGGAAAAGAAAACTCAAAAAACAAATTTTAGATTTTGGAATGCGGATTTTGGAATTAAGGTATTTCCGCATTTTGGATTGTGGATTGCGGATTGCGGATTTAAGGTATTCTATCTATTTTAAAACGACTGAGCGACGTGTGGGGTCGTAGCTCGAAGAGCGAAGCCCCAAGCGATTCCACCATTCGTCATTCTTCAATCGTCATTCGACATTCTAATGGTCATTCGTCAATCGACATTCGTCATTCCTATCGATATTCGTCATTATTCATTATTCATTATTCATTATTCATTTGTTTCCGGGCTTCCAGGCGGGCTTTTAACTTGGGGAACTGGTTGATGTCCGTGTGGGGCAAAAAGAGAGCTGCTACGTAGTTGTCCATATACGAATTGGTATCGGATAGTTCAAAATTTGTCATTTTTTTAGTGACTTCTACAACATCCTTGCGAATGCGATTGGTCAGGGAACTCATTCTGGCCCCCATCAACGATCCGTTTCCAATGAAGGTGACCTTGTCAGGATCCAACTCCGGCAGCAAACCGATTGTCATGGCCTTTTCCAGATCGACGTAGCTGCCGAACCCCCCGGCCAGTATGATGTGCTCGAGGTCGCCAATACCCATGCCCACTTCGGTCAACAAGGTCATGCAGCCGCTGTAAATGGCGCCCTTGGCCCGGATCAGATTTTCGATATCGATTTCAGTCAGGGTGATATCGCGGTCGATCTGGGTTTCATCCTGCCAGGCCAGCACGTACTCGTAAACGCCGTTGTCCTCCCGGATACGCGGGGTGTCCAGGTCACGGTCGAATTTGCCCAGATTGTTTATAATTCCCATTTCGAACATGATGGCTGCCATAATAATCAATCCGGAACCGCATATTCCTTTGGGCCGTACATTGCCGATTGTGATTATCATGGGTTCGAGGGTATTCGGATCGAGCGAAAAATCTTCGATCGCGCCTTTGGCCGCCCGCATCCCGAATTTCAGCCCCCCGCCTTCGAAAGCCGGGCCGGCAGAACAGGCCGCACATGCCAGCCAGTCTTTGTTGCCGATTACGATCTCAGCGTTGGTCCCGACATCCAGGTAGAGGGTCAGCGCTTCGGACCGATAGATGCCCGACCCCATTACACCGGCCACGATATCGCCCCCCACATAGCTGGAAACCGCCGGGTAGACCAGGGCCGCGACGTGATCGTCCAACTCCATGCCCAGGTCGGCGGCCTTCATGGGAGGATACAACGTGGCGGCCGGCACATAAGGAGCCCGCCGGAGGGCACGGGGATCCACAGCCAGCATCAACTGGGTCATGGTTGTGTTGCCGGCCAGGGTGATGGTCGATATGTTTTCCTGGTCGACCCCGGATCTTTTAATAATCCGGGATAGAATCTTATTGATTGTGGCAATGACGACCTGGTTGATTTTGGAAAGACCGCCGGGTTTTTCCGCATACACGATCCGGGAAATGACATCTTCACCGTAGCTGATCTGCCCGTTGAATTCACCGTGCTCAGCCAGAACTTCGCCGCTGATGAGGTCTATCATCTGGCCGTAGATCGTGGTTGTCCCGATATCCATGGCCACCGCGTAGCTGCGGGCGGTCGTATCGCCGGGCTGAACATTGATAATCCGAGTTTTTCCGACATCCCGCACGGGCCGCACCAGGGTTGCCGTAACCCGGAAATCATCTTCGCGGATCACCTGGGGTATTTTTCGAATCATGGCCAGGGTGACATCCAACCGATGCTCGTCGTGTTCGATCTGCAGATAGCTGATCAGACGGGTGATGTCCGGTAAATTGTCCTGGGCCGTCGGGGCGGGAAGCTGCAAATATTTTTTTTCGACGGGCGCAACGAACAACCCCTTTTCTTTCAGCTCCTCGAAATTCATTTCCCGGATATGGGCCGTGCGCCGCGGCGCAGTCTGCATCTTCAGCACCCCGGCATCAAGGGTGGATTCAACGGGGATCCGCACCACCAGATCGCTTTTAACGGCTGCCAGGCAGGCCAGACGATAGCCTTTCTCGCGATCTTCGGTGCTGAGCTTTTCTGAAACACCGCCTTCCACGGTGCCGTCCTCGATCAATACCCGGCACTTGCCGCAAACCCCTTCCCCGCCGCAGGAAGCGTTCACATGCACGCCCGCCTCCAGGGCGGCACGAATAACCGAATCGCCGTCCGGGACGACGATTTGCGTATCATAGGGTAAGAATTTAACGGTATGGGTCGACATTATTCTGTCCCTCAATTCATTACTAATCTCTAATTTCCGCGTCTCACGGTATAGGGTATATGGTATAAGGTGTAAGGTTTAGGGTTTAGGGACCAGCCCAGCCGCCGGCCAAATAAACAGCCGGTCATCAAATCGAGAAAGAAACTATCATCGATCTACGACGCTACTATAAATTGTAGGAGCGGTTTGCAACCGCGATTTATTGAATAGATGCCCTAAATCCCAATTTGTTTTAACCTGTTCTTCAGGGCTACCATCGTAGTGGCGGGGTTTATCCCCGCCAAGAGTTTGGCCACTGTCACTGATAGACTCCCTCAACCGATTCGTTGATGGACAACGGCGTTTCCGCCGTTAGGCGGGGATAAACCCCGCCACTACATTGTCGATCAAACCCACCGACTTTTGTAGTTTCATACAAGGGTTTACGGTTTAGGAATCAGATATTTCTTCTTCAAATCGTCCGGGTCAGTTCCCTATACTCTATGCGCTTTGCCCTATGCGCCATGCCCTATGCGCCCCGCTCTATGCGCCATGCCCTCTGCGCCATGCCCTCTGCGCCATGCCCTATGCGCCCTGCTCTATGCGCCATGCCCTCTGCGCCATGCGCTAACGTCAAATCGGTTCATTGAATGTGCACTTCAAGGTCAGCATATCACCGTCAAAAAAAGTATTCACTTTATAGGGCAGCTGTTTGAACAATTTGATCATGCCCTGGTTGCGGGGTGAGGTGAAGGCCACCAATCCGGAGATGTCGTTGGCCCGGGCGGCCGTTGCCAGCTTATTCAGCAGAATTTTTCCCAGACCCCGTTTTTGGTAATCCTTGCTGATGGAAAAAGCGATTTCGGCAATATTGGTGGCCGGATCAATTAAGTATTCCCCGATACCGACCACCCGCCCGAAGCCGAATTCACCGACCACCGCCACGACCGTTAAATCTTTTACATAATCGATCTGGGAAACACCTTCAACCTCTTCTTTGACAAAACTGGTTTTTTCATGGAAAAACCGGGCGGTGACATCATCCTTGTCAAGGTTGTAAAAGTGTTCCTGGATGCGCCTTTCATCCACCGGTTTGGCCGGACGGACGGTCACCTGTTCACCTTTAATTTCCAGGGTTTCTTCCAGATGGATGGGATAGACGCCATGGATGGATTCTTTCAAACTGCGTTCGGCACTCAAAAGTCCCATTTTCTGCGCCTCATGGAAAAGCTCATCCCGAAAATCGGGATGGGCGATGCTGATCATCGCCATGGCGCGCTCCTGAAGACTTTTACCGAATAAATTGACCGCGCCGAACTCGGTCACCACATGATGGACGTCACCGCGGGGAGCCGCAACGGCCGTGTCGTCGAGCATGGGCACGATGCGGCTTTTTTGTCCCTGCATGGCGGTGGACGGCAGCATCAGGATCGACTTGCCGCCCGGCGACTGCACCGCTCCCCGCATAAAATCCGTAATACCGGTGATCCCGGAAAAATGAGTTTGGGGCATGGCATCGGCCGCCACCTGGCCGGTCAGGTCGATGGCCATGGCCACGCTCATGGCAACCATTTTATTATGCCGGGCAATGATGGCCGGGTCACAAACATAATCAGAAGGATGAAATTCAACTGCCGGGTTGTCATTTAAAAATTCATAAAGATCCTCGGAGCCAATGGCGCTTTGGGCCACCATTTTGCCGTCGTTGAAGCCCTTCTTGCGGTTGGTTATCACCCCCCTTGAAAACAGGCGCAACATGTCATCGGTTAGATAGAGGGTGTGGATACCAAGATCATTTTTCTCCGACAACGCCAGCATGATCGCTTCGGAGGTGGTTCCCAGCCCGATGGCAATGGTTGAGCCGTCATCGATCAGCCGCCGGGCAATCAGGCGCCCGATATCATTGGCGGCTTTCATCGCCGGGTTCTCGCCAATGGTCAGTATCAGTTCATCATGCTCTACAAAATAATCGACGTCGTTGACATGAATGAAGCTGCGCCCCAGGACCCTGGGCATGTGGGTATTGACCTGGGCAATCACCAGGTCGGCCGACTGGGCCGCCGACATGGTAATGTCAACCGAAACCCCCAGACTCATCCAGCCGAAATCGTCCGGCGGCGAAACCTGGATCAAGGCCACATGGATCGGCAGCAGGCGACTTTTGAAAAGCCGCGGGATCGCCGACATGTTGATCGGTGTAATAAAGCGTTGATTGCGTGCGATTCCCCTGGGTTTGGCGGAACCCAGGTAGAAGGAGCGGATATTCAGGCTATGGTCTTTGGTCTTGTTGGCAATCAGGGTCAGCGGGGTTGTCTCAAGGGTCATCAGCCGGTTGATTTCGATATCCTTGAGATAGTTCGACATCTCGGAAAGCTCGCGGACCAGATGCTGAGGTTCCCCGCAGGAAGAGCCGATAAATACGCGCTGGCCTGGTTTGATCAGTTTCAGAGCCTCGCGGGCGCTGCGTCTGTTTTCAACGTATTTGTCCGCCCAGTAGGTCGAAATCGCCATGCTTGTCTCCTTCAAAAAGTAGTATAATCAAAAATTAGTAAAATTAGCTCAATTAGGCTCATTTGGCAAGAGGAACCTGAATTTATAATAAGGTCAGTTTAATTTATATACCCAGCATGCAGAAAGTTTTATAAACGAATAAAAATCCAAATCTCAAGTATCAAATTACAAATAAATCTCAAATTTCAATAACCAATGACCATAACGTTCAATTCGGTTGTCTCTAATCGTTTCAAACTTCCAGCTCTAAAAGTAACGAATCCGTTTGCCAGGAATGGTAGGCTTTCTCTGGTTTGGAATTTTAAATTTGGGTCATTGGGATTTGTTTGTATTTCGAATTTTGGTGGTTGTAGTTTCTCGGACTTCGTTAAACAGGTATTTCATTTGAGGCCGGTGATTTTCTTTTTAAATGTCGGAGCGTTGGAGCCGGCGGTATTATCGCTTGACTCACCAAAATCTTTCTTTTATAGTCACGCATTTATATCGATTCTTGGAAAGGCTGGACAAGGGCAATACAAATGAAGGCAATCAAATGGTTAACCAAAGTAATTGACAACTTTAATGAATGGATCGGCCGGGGGACGTCCTGGGTAACCCTGGGCCTGGTGCTGGTGGTATTTGTCGATGTCGTCATGCGCTATTTGTTCAACACCAGTTTCGTGTTTACCCAGGAGCTGGAATGGCATTTATTCGGCTTTATCTTCCTGATCGGTGCCGGCTACACCTTGCTGCACGACGGGCACGTGCGGGTGGATATTATCTACCAGCGGCTGGGGTTGAAGGGCCGGGCCTGGGTAAACTTTTGCGGCGTGATTTTGTTTCTCATCCCGGGTTGCATTATGGTGATAACCACGTCTTGGAAATTTATGGCCAACTCGTTTGCAATCCTCGAAGGTTCGCCGGATCCGGGCGGTATCCCCTATCGATTTGTGTTAAAAAGCTGCATCCCGGTGGGCTTCACCTTCCTGCTGCTGCAGGGCATCTCCTTGGGCCTGCATAGTTTCATGCAGATTCTGGGTATTGAAGAAGCGAAGGAGGAGTAGTCCTGATGGATTATTTAGCAGCCTGGATGTTTTTAGCCTTAACCATTTTATTAATGGCCGGTTTTCCGGTCACCTTCACGTTGCTGGGTGTATCCCTGACCTTCGGCATGATCGGATTTGGCTGGGATTTTTTTAATCTGTTGCCGTTGCGGATCTGGGGCCGCATGACCAATGTGACCCTGGCCGCCGTGCCGCTGTTTGTGTTCATGGGTGTTATGCTCGAGCGCTCCGGCCTGGCCGAAGAGCTGCTGGACACCATGGGTCTTTTATTCGGCCGTCTCAAAGGTGGTCTGGCGATATCGGTGGTGGTGGTCGGCGCCCTGCTGGGGGCCTCAACCGGCATCGTGGGCGCCACGGTCGTCACCATGGGCCTGCTGGCCGTCCCCACCATGCTGCGGCGCGGCTATCAAAAGGAAATTGCAACCGGAACCGTATCCGCCTCCGGGACGCTGGGCCAGATCATCCCGCCGAGCATCGTTCTGGTGCTCATCGGAGATATCGTCGGGGTGTCCGTGGGGGATCTTTTCATGGGCGCCGTTCTGCCCGGGATGCTCCTGGTGGGGCTTTTCATTGTCTATATTCTGATCGCAGCCCATCTGCGACCCGGCATTGCACCGGCAATTTCAAAAGAGGAACTGGCCGCGATCAGTCCCAGCCAGTTGGCGGCGCGGGTCGGAAAGGCCCTGTTTCCCCCGTTGTTTCTGATGGTAGCGGTACTGGGATCTATTTTCGCAGGTATCGCATCACCCACCGAGGCCGCAGCCGTCGGCGCGGTGGGCGCAAGCCTGTTAACGATTGCCAACCGCAAATTCAATTTGACCATTTTGCGCGAGGTCATGCAAACCACGACCCGCCTGACCTGCATGGTTTTTATCATCCTGTGCGGTGCAGCCGCTTTCGGTCTTGTATTTCGTGGACTGGGCGGAGACGAAATTGTGCGAGAGTTTTTGGGTGGTATCGCTGACAAATACAGCCAGACTGCCGTGCTGGCCATCGTGATGCTCCTGATCTTTTTCATCGGTTTTTTCCTGGATTTCATCGAAATTACATTTATCCATGTGCCGGTTTTAGCGCCGATCATGATCGATTTCGGATATGATCCGGTCTGGTTTTGCATTCTGCTGGCGGTCAATCTGCAAACGTCTTTCTTGACGCCGCCCTTCGGATTTTCTCTTTTTTATCTGAAAGCGGTGACACCGCCCGAGGTAACCACCGGACATATTTATCGGGGAATTATACCTTTTGTACTGTTTCAGCTTATCGGGCTGGCCATTGTGGTTTTCTTTCCGCAGCTGGCAACCTGGCTGCCCGACCTGGTATTCGGGCCCTGATGAGTTAGCACAAAATTTGCTTGACTAATGGGCTCGAACCGTTAGATTAATTCAATGCCCTTACCATCCAATCCTGTTCGCTCTGGATAAACAGGAGGCAATGGGCAAAGTCGGTGCTGCGGTAACCCGTCAACGGGGAAGCCGCACGATCAACAGCACTATAATTCTAAAAGGAGGTTTTCCTATGAAGCGACGTGATTTTCTAAAGAAAGCTGGTCTTGGCGCTGCAGTGGTTGCAGCAACCACGGTCAATGCCCCCGCGGTCCTGGCTCAGAAGAAATACCGCTGGAAAATGGTCACCACCTGGCCGCCCAAACTGCCTGTGCTCCAGGAGGGCTGTGAACGCCTGGCTAAAAGAATCGGCGAATTATCGGACGGACGACTCAAGATTCAGGTCTTTGCCGCCGGCGAACTCGTACCGGCATTTGAAAGTTTTCAGGCCGTATCTGACGGCACCGTTGAAGTCGGCAGCGGCGCCTCCTATTACTGGGCCGGCAAAGAGCCTGCCACCCAATGGTTTGCCGCCGTACCCTTCGGCATGAACGCCCAGGGCATGGCTGCCTGGTTTCATGGCGGCGACGGCGAAGGTCTCAAACTGTGGGAAGAAACCTATGCGCCTTTCAATCTGGTTCCCCGTCCCGGCGGCTACACCGGTGTTCAGATGGGCGGTTGGTTCAACAAAAAAATTAATACCATTGACGACTACAAGGGCCTGAAGATGCGAATTCCCGGTCTGGGCGGCAAAGTCGTTGCCAAAGCCGGCGGTACCGTCGTGCTGACGCCCGGCGGTGAAATATTCACCAATCTCGAACGCGGCGTCATCGATGCCACCGAGTGGGTCGGCCCCTATCATGATTTGAGAATGGGCTTTTACCAGGCCGCCAAGTACTATTACTATCCCGGCTGGCACGAGCCCGGGACGGCGCTGGAATATTTCTTCAACAAAACAGCCTACGACGGTCTGCCCAAAGACCTGCAGCACATCCTCGACGCCGCCTGCAGGGAAACTGAGGGCTGGGCCCTAAATGAGTTCGACGCCAACAACGGCGCGTCCCTGCAAACTCTGATAAACAAGCACAAGGTCCAACTGTTCCGCTTCCCGGATGAGGTGCTCAATGCCCTGCGCAAGCTGGCAGTGGAGGTACTTGAAGAAGAGTCCGCCAAAACCCCGATGGCCAAGAAAGTCAATGAATCCTTCAAGAAATTCCAGAAGGTGGTTGGAACCTGGGGAACGGTATCCGAACTGGCCTACTACAATGCGATTCAACCGAAATTCCCGCTTAGCGGCTAAACCGGACTTTCTCGCAAGAGGTGGTCAAATCTGTTAGGCTCGTCAACAATTTCGCCAGCCGGATGCAATTTCCGGCTGGCGATTTTTTTAGGATACTGAAAGCGGCTAAAAAGCTTCGAGGACGAGGGCGATAAGAAGGATGGACCCATAGGAAACAAAATTTTTTCTACGATCAGTTTTGTAGGTTGGGTTGAATATACTCCTGAATTTGTTGGGTTTCGTTGCACTCAACCCAACCTACATTTAAAAGGCGTTTTTGCAATTAATTAGAAACCCAACAATAGGCTGGGTCAATCAACCCGCTCTGCTTTATCACCCGGGGGAAGTTGCTGAACACCGCGCAATTTTCGTTCGATGGCCCGGGTCCGCACCTCGGCTTGATTAATGGTATTGCTGGCCTCCTGCAGCTTCTTTTTGGTTTTGGCCAGCACGTTACCGAATTTTCCGAATTGGGTTTTAACGGTGCCCAGCAGCTGCCAGACTTCGCTGGAGCGCTTTTCTATGGCCAGGGTACGAAATCCCATTTGAAGGCTGTTCAGCAAAGCGGCCAGGGTCGTCGGGCCGGTCACCACGATGCGGTGCTCTCGCTGCAGTGTGTCACAGAGGCCCGGCAAGCGCAGAACCTCGGCATACAATCCTTCCACCGGCAAAAACATGATGCCAAAATCGGTGGTGTGGGGCGGATCCAGGTACTTTTCTTTTATAAATCTGGCCTCGGCTTTAATGCGCATTTCCAGGTTTCGGATAAATTTATCCGCCAGATCCCTGTCCGCCGCTTCCTGCGCATCAATCAGGCGTTGATAATCTTCCTGAGGAAATTTGGAGTCAATCGGCAGCCACACTGCTTCGTTGGGCTCGCCTCCCTGACCCGGCAGTTTGACGGCAAACTCCACCCGCTCGCTGCTGTTCTTTTTCGTGGCAACATTGACGGCATATTGTTCGGGGGTCAAAATCTGCTCCAGGATGTGGCTTAAGCGGATCTCCCCCCAAATCCCACGCACTTTGACATTGGTCAGCACATTTTTTAAATCGCCCACCCCGCTGGCCAAGGTGCGCATTTCACCCAACCCCTTATAAACCTGCTCCAGGCGTTCACTGACCTGCTTGAATGACGCTCCCAGGCGATGGTCCAGCGTGGTTTGCAATTTTTCATCCACGGTGGCCCGCATTTGTTCCAGCTTGCGGGTGTTGTCCTGCTGCAAGGTCCGTAGCTGCATCTCCATGGTTTGGCGCATGGCTTCGATCTTTTCTTCATTGAGTTTGGCCATTGCCACCAGATGTTTGGCAAAGGAATCGAGCTGATCTTTTTGAATACGAAAATTTTCCAACAGTCGCTGCTGGATGGATTCACCTGACAGCTTCAGGGCGGCAGTAAGTTCCTGTCGGGCCATTTGAGCGCCGACAGCCGTCTCCTGCCGGTTCTGGGTTATCTCATCTTTGACGACATTTTCCAGGCGTTGCTGCTTGACATGCAGATCCGCCAATACAGCGTGCAGTTTAGCGATGGCATCTTCCGGTTTGCGCCGCATCAGAATGATCAGCAGGATCAGGGTTGTCAGCATCAACAGGATAGCCACCCCGGCGGCCAGCTCCATGGCATACCGGGCGATAAATGCCGTCAGCGAATCAATTAATTGGGTCATCGTGTCTTTACCCTAACCCGGATAAACCGGAAATACGAAACTCGAAATACGAAACAAATCCGAAATTCCAAAATTCAAATGTCTCAAACATAATTACCGTCGTGACAAAGTTGAATTCAATTCAAATCTTTGTAGATGCTTGTATGTTATTGCTTTACAAAGATGTAAATAAATGTTTTGCACAATTTGCGCAAAACTGAGTTGATAAATGTCTAACCCGGACAAGCCGGAATTGAAGATTGATGGTCTCGTAAAAAGTAAAAATTCGAGAATTTTGACCTCGTAACCTACTGAAAATATTAAATGTGAAATTTGATTTTTGTGCTTTTTGCGACTTTTTGCGGCTATATCAAGATTGAAAATTGAAAATTGACCCGCCGAAGGCGGATGAGTTCTCTTGATATTTATTAAACCACATCTGGTGACAGCCGCATCACCGGCTGTACAAAGTGGAGTATAACATACTAAAAATACGTTACTTTTTACTTTTCGATGATTATAGAAAAATGTGGCTCGAGCGTCAAGCATCAATGACAAGTCAAAAATCGAAATTTTAGAATAAAAAAATTAATGACAGATCGTAGATTTTTTCATAGATTGCCAGGATCCAACTGTTGAGCGTCTAGACAGGAATTTATTGTGGAGATCAAATGAACAGCAGCAGAAAAAAATTATCAGCAGCCAATATGAAGTTAACTTCTTCGGCGAACGACGGTATCAAACCGGTTTACAAAATCATTCTGGCCTTGCTGATCCTTATTCCGGCCGCGTTGCTGGCCGGCCTGATTTACCTGTATAGCCTGCAGCCGCAGTACTCGGGCCGGCTGACCCTGGCAGGCCTGGAGCAACAAGTCGAAATCATTTTTGACTCATACGGAATCCCCCACATTTATGGGCAAAACGAGCAGGATGTTTATTTCGCACTGGGCTACGTTCATGCCCAGGAGCGCTTGTTCCAAATGGAAATGATGCGCCGGGTGGCGGCCGGACGGCTGGCGGAAATTTTGGGCGAAAAGCTGGTTAAAACCGATAAATTTTTCCGAACCCTGGGCTTGCAGCAGCAAGCCAAGCTGAATGCGACGCTCTTTTTTAAGGACCCTTCAGAACCCTGGCAAAAAGCGGCCCTGGCCTATCTGGCGGGGGTCAATCAATACGTGGCGCAGGGTGACACCCCCCTGGAATTTCGCATCCTCGGCATACCCAAAGAAAAATTCACACCGACCGATATCTACCTGACCGGGGCTCTGATGGCCTTTGGATTTGCCGAAGGCTTCCGAATGGATCCCATGATAACCAAGGCCTATCATAAACTTGGCTGGGACTACCTTAAAGACTGGGTGCTGGGCTGGCCGCCGGACGCGCAAACGATTCCGGTCTATCCGTCCAATTATACGGCCGCCGCCGAAGCACTGCCGTCCACCATCGGCGAGATAATGGCCGGTTTGCCGGTGTCGGCCTGGATCGGCAGCAATGGCTGGGTAATTTCCGGGACAAAAACGAAATCCGGCAGCGTCATTTTTGCCAACGACACCCATATGGCCTACAGCCAGCCATCGATCTGGTATGAGGCCCATCTGGAATGTCCCGGTTTCAGCTTATACGGCAATCACGCCGCCGGCCTTCCCTTTGCCCTCATCGGCCACAACCGCTTTGCGGCCTGGGGACTGACCATGTTTGAAAACGACGATGTCGACTATTACAAAGAACGCCTCAATCCGCAAAATCCGGACCAGGTGTGGTTCATCGATCATTGGGAGGATTTGGAAATTCGATCCGAGACGATCCGGGTTAAAGGCGGTCAAAACCTTAATTTTAAAGTGCGCAGCTCACGCCACGGCCCAATTTTAAATGAAGTCGATGATGCGGTTGCCCGAACGGGAAGCGATCCGGTGGCAGTGTGGTGGATGTTTAATCAATTTCCGACCCGGACGATTCAGGCCTTTTACGATCTGGCACACTCCCGCGCCATCGAAGATGCCCGCAAAGCCGCCTCGATGATCGATGGGGTCGGGCTAAATGTCATGTACGGTGACCGCCAGGGCAATGTTGCCTGGTGGGCGTCTGCCAAACTGATCAAACGCCCGGATCATGTGAACCCAAAATTGTTTCTGGACGGCGCCGGCGGTCAGGACGACCCCCTGGGCTATTATGATTTTTCACAAAATCCCCAGGCTGAAAATCCGCCGACGGGATTTGTCTATTCCGCCAACAACCAACCCGACACCCTCACCGGCAAATTGTACCCGGGCTATTATGTCCCCGAGGACCGCGCCCGACGTATTGTGCAATACCTGGAGGCGGATACGGCCTGGTCGGTTGACGCGACGAAACAGATGAATACGGATTGCGTCTCGACGGTATCTACGGATGTTGCCGCCGAAATATTAAACACGTTAAAAGCGGACAAAGTCCTGCAAAGCACACCGACCCACAAAGACGCCCATAAGATCCTGCAGGATTGGAATGGGGATCACCCGGTTACGGCTGCCGCACCCACCATGTTTAACATGCTTTTATCATACATCATCGAAAACACCATGGCTGATGAATTAGGGGATGACGATTATGCGGTCTTTAATTCGAGCCATATGATGAAGCGCACCATTGCGGTTATTATTAAAAATGATCCGTCCTTGTGGTGGGACGACATCAGGACGCCGGCCGTTAAAGAAACGCGGCAAATGATTTTTGCCCGATCTTATGACCAGACCGTCAAGAGCTTGACCGAGCAGTTTGGCCCGGATGTTGCCGCCTGGCGCTGGGGGCAGGTTCATACCCTCGAGCACGCCCATCTGCTGGGCCGGCAAAAACCGCTGAACCATCTTTTTAATGTCGGGCCATTTGCAGCCATGGGCGGCAATGAGACCATCGTCAATCATGGGTTCAATTTCAATACCCGGGGCCGTTATCCGGTTCGCTTCGGTCCGGCCATGCGGATTATCATTGATTTTGCCGATATTGAAAACTCTTTGAGTGTCAATCCGACAGGTCAATCCGGTTTCTTTTTAAGCGACCACTATGATGACCAGGCGGTCTTATATAACAGCGGCAAGTTCCGCAAACAGATGATGAATCGTAAAGAAATAGAGACGTCGCGCAGAGCCACATTGATTTTGATCCCGCAATAAGCTATAGGGGGCCTCTGAAAATCCGTACCGCGATCATGCTGGAGGAAAGGGTTATGGATCCGCTTTTTTCCCCGTTTACCTTAAACAATATTCATTTAAATAACCGAATTGTCATGCCGGCCCTGGCCTCTTTTTTAGTCGGGATCGACGGCAGTATATCCGATGCCGCGGTGGAGCATTATCGACGCAGGGCTGCCGGCGGTCCGGCTATGATTATCATGGAAGCCTGCGCCGTCGCGCCAGAAGGCGTGGTATCCTCCCATCAGGCCGTCATTCACGATAACCGGTTTGTCGATGGATTGTCCAGGATCGCCCGGGCCATGAAAGAAGAAGGGTGCGTTCCCGCCATCCAAATTCACCACGGGGGCCGGCAAACATCGGTTAAGGTGATCAAGAGCAAACCCGTGGCCCCCTCCCCGCTGCCATGCCCGACCATTCGCGGGGAAGTCGAACCATTGACGATCGACGGCATTCAGGCCTTGGTTCAAAAATTTGGTGATGCCGCTCAAAGAGCGTGTCAGGCAGGATTTGAATTGATCGAAATCCATGGGGCTCACGGTTACCTGATCAATCAGTTTTTGTCGCGCTTTTCCAACATCCGTGAAGACGAATACGGCACGGACTTGGCCGGCCGATCCCGCTTTGCCAAGGAAATCGTGGAAGAGGTGCGAAAACGCGTGGGCCCGGAATATCCCATATCCTTTAAGATAAGCGCCGAAGAATACGTCGAAAACGGTCTGACAACCGGGCAGAGCATCGATATATTGAAAATCCTGATACGGGCCGGCATCGACGTCGTCCAGGTTTCAGCCGGAAACGATGTGACCCCGGAATGGATCTGCCAGCCCATGTTCATGAAAAAAGCCTGCCTGGTGGAATCGGCCGTCAAAGTCAAAAAAGCCCTCGATATTCCGGTCATGGCGGTGGGCAGAATAAACGACCCCGTGACGGCCAACGAGATTATCGAACAGGGCCAGGCGGATCTGGTCTGTATCGGCCGCGGGCTGCTCGCCGACCCGGAGATGCCGAATAAAGCGCGGGAGGGCCGGTCTGATGAAATCCGTACCTGCATCGCCTGCAATACCTGCATGCAATCGATTTTCAAGCGCGGCCGCATTGAGTGCCTGGTAAACCCGATGCTGGGACGGGAAAAAGAGATGGCCTTTATCCCGACCGATAAGCCCAAAAAAATTATGGTCGTCGGCGGCGGGCCGGGGGGCCTTAACGTTGCCTGGGTGGCTGCCAAACGCGGTCACAGCGTGCATGTCTACGAAAAGCGAAGCGAGTTGGGCGGCCAACTCATTCCCGGCAGCACCCCGCGCCATAAAGCTGAACTTCGATCTCTAATACGTTTTCAGAAAAAACAGGCGGAAATTTTTGGGGTCCAATGTCATCTGAATCATGAAATTAGGACTGAAGACATTCAAACCATCCAGCCGGATGTGGTGGTCCTGGCCACCGGATCGTTGCCCGTGCTGCCTTCAGTCGAAGGCATCGATCAGGATATTGTGCTCACCTATGAAGATGTGCTTCAAGGCGGCGCGCCGCCATATAAAAATGTTGTGGTGATTGGCGGAGGACCTACCGGGTTGGAGTTGGCGCTTCATTTGGCTGAATATGGCTGCCATGCCACGGTGGTCGAAATGCTGCCCAAAATTGGCAGTGGATTGGAAGCCATGACCAAAAAAGTGATTCTCCGTCAGCTAAAAAAACATCACGTCAGAATATTAACCGACACCAGTTTATTAAAAATCGAGGAAAACGGCGTTATCGTCGCCAACAGCGATCGGCAGGAACAATTTATCGAAACCGACAAAGTCGTCATTGCAATCGGCACTCGTTCGGATACCCGGCTTTATGAAAAAATAAAATCCATGGGCTATAAACTTTACCAGGTCGGCGATTGCCTGGAACCCCGCGATGCCAAGGACGCGATATACGAAAGTGCGATTCTGGGGAGAAGATTGTAAATGAAGATTGAAGATTGAAGATTGAAGATTGAAGATTTGAGGTATTCTGTCCATTTTAATGTCAGCGTAAATTTAGCCGTTGGAGTCTAAAAACGGCCCAATCTTAGTCTCTAAACAAATTTAAGTTAAAAGTAGAAAGACGGAGCGAAGCGACATCCTTAATTCTTCAATCTTCAATCTTCAATCGTCATTCTTCTTATACTGCCGATACAGTCCCCGGAATTGGTGATAGGTCAATCCCAATATCCGGGCTGCTTTTTTCTGGTTGAATTGGGCTTGCTGCAGGGCATTTTCGAGTAGTTTGACTTTGAGTTCCCACACGGCCGCTTTCAAGGGCTTGCCCATCAAGTCCCCCAAATTGTCGGAATTTTTTTCCTGGTCGGCATTGTCGGCTGCCGTTTCAGTGGGTTTTGTCTGATAAGGTGAAGAGAACGGATCGAACACGACCTCGGAAATCACGACGGATTGCGATCGATAAACTGCCCGTTCCACCACATTTTTCAATTCCCGAACATTGCCGGGCCACTGGTGCGCTTCCAAAGCGCTGACTGCCTGGGGGCTAAAATGGGGTATTTCCTGCCACTCCAATTCGACCGCCATACGACCGGCAAAATAATTGGCCAGCAAGAGGATATCTTCGCTGCGCTCCCGCAATGGCGGCACGACCAGCACCTCGAAGGAAAGCCGGTCCAGCAAATCCTCTTTGAACATATTCCTGGCAGCCATGGCTTTTATGTCGGCATTGGTGGCGGCGATGATACGCACATCCACGTCTATGCTTTCCGAACTGCCCACCCGCTCGAATGCATTGTATTCCACCACCCGTAGAATTTTTTCCTGAACCTCCATGGGGATGTTGCCGATTTCATCCAGAAAAAGCGTACCGCTGTCAGCGGCTTCAAATCGACCGACGCGCCGCTGGGCGGCCCCGGTAAATGCACCTTTTTCAAATCCAAAAAGTTCCGATTCAATCAAGGAAGACGAAAGCGCTGAACAATTAAGGGTCAACAAGGGACCTTGCCACCGCCTTGAAAGATAATGCAGTCGGTTGGCCGCCAATTCCTTGCCGGTACCGCGTTCGCCAAGCAGCAGCACCGGACGGTTGACTGGTGCCACCCGTGATAAACGCTCCTGAAATCCAAGAAACACTTCGGATTGACCCAGCGCCTCAACGGCCCCGGCGGGAGTCCTTCTACGGTAGTGACTGGTAAGATTATGGTTCATAGGTTCGGGGTTCAGGGTTCAAGGTTCAAGGTTTGGGGCTTCGCCTTCGGCTTCGACCCCACACGCAGGGTTCAGGGTTCAAGGTTAACGGTTACGGTTTTCGGGTTACGAGTTGCGGGTTACGGGGTACAAGTTGCGGGTTGCGGGTTACCGGTTGCTGATTGCTGATAACTGATCACAAACTCTACCATCTGGGTTGCTTTTTTGTTCCGACTTTGTCTCGCCTGAGCTTGTCGAAGGCCGCATTCCGACTTCCGACTTCCGACTTCCGACTTCATCGCCCCCTGTCCTCTGCGTGCCGCGGCGTAGCTCGAAGAGCGAAGACGGGTCATCTGTTTTCTGTCTTCTGTCTTCTGTCTTCTGTCTTCTGCCTTCTGCCCTCTGCCCTCTGCCCTCTGCCCTCTGCCCTCTGCCCTCTGCCCTCTGCCCTCTGTCATTACAACCAGTATATGGCGATATTCGCTATTCAATAGCATTTTCTACCATGAGCCATAATGCCTATCAAGATAAAAATCCTAAGGTTTCAGCAGATTATCAATCAAACTGTGGTTGGCATATTTCATGCTGTCCCATACTGTGAATTTATATTGTAAACCAGGGAGGTAGTCACATGGGTATTTTCACTCGATTCCGCGATATCATCAGTTCCAACATCAATGCCATGCTCGATAAGGCGGAAGATCCGGAAAAATTGATACGGTTGATGATCAGGGAGATGGAAGACACGCTGGTCGAAATCAAAACGGCTTGTGCCGGGGTGATGGCCAGCAGCAAAAAAACAGCGCGCCAACTCGAAGGTCTGCAGGCCAAGGTACGCTACTGGGAAGAGAAAGCTCAACTGGCGGTCAAAATGGACCGGGATGACCTGGCCCGGGAAGCGTTGATTGAAAAGCGAAAATTCACCCGCCAAACTGAGGCGCTTGCAAACGAAATGTCCGAACAGGATCTTCTGATCGAACAGTACCAAAATGACATTCGGCAACTCGAAGAAAAACTGAAGTCAGCCCGGGACAAACAACGCCTGCTGGTTCAGCGTCACATCCATGCTCAGCGCAAGATACAGGCTCAGAAGGAAATTCAACGTGTCGACAGCACCGATACCTTAATGAAATTCGATGAGTTGGAAAACCGCATCGAGCGCATGGAGGCTGAAGCCGACTTGGTAAATTACGGCAAAACCGCCTCCCTGGAGGAAGAATTGGAGCGGCTTTCGGTTGACGAAGAAATCGAAAATGAGCTAAAGGCTTTAAAAACGCCTTCTGTCGAGGTGCCTGCATCTGAGAACAAAGATGAGCCAACCTCAAAAAAGTAGTTCAAAGGTTCCGGGTTCTGGGTTCAGAGGTTCAAGGGTTGAAAGCAACCGAGAGCTAGACTTTGAGACAAATTAGACATGTTTATTCCTGAAGGTATTAATCTGCGCGAAATAATTATATTCGACAATGTTGAGGCAAAGCAGTCCAGAACCTTCGAACGCTGCTTGTGGGATCGCAGCCCGATCTGTTGGGTCATAGTCTCACGATCCTGTGGAACGAAGCCCAAAACCTTGAACTTTTGAACTTTGAACCATTGAACCATTGAACCTTGAACCCTGAACTCTGAACCTATAACCCTGAACCTTGAACCCAGAACCTCTGAACCCTGAACCTTGAACCCTGAACCTCTGAACCTCTGAACCTTTGAACTTTGAACCGATAATATTCTCCTTGATTAAACCCGGCAATAAGCTTAAGCATGGATACATAACCTGAAAGAATCGAAATCTGGTAGGGAATATGAAAGAAGCATTGATTGTTGCGATTGTTTTTGGAAGTTTCGTACTGATTCCGGCCGTCATCGGTGGAACGATTGTGATCTCCATTAAGCTTTTAAGAGGCGGCGCCTCGCGTAAGGATCAAGCCGAAGACTCTAAAATTATACAGGAAATATACCAAGGCCTCGGTCGCATGGAAGAAAGAGTCGAAGCATTGGAGACCATTTTGCTGGACCGTGAAAAAGGGGACCGTCATGAAAAATTATGACAGAAAATCCCACGGTGGAATATACCGATCTCGCAGCGGTGTTATTTTCGGTGTTTGCCGGGGATTGGCCGAACATTTTGATTTCTCCGTGTTCTGGGCCAGGGCGATTGCCGTCATCTTTCTCTTGATGTCAGGCTTCTGGCCCGCGATCGGCCTGTATTTAATCGCAACCATGCTGCTGAAACCTGCTCCGGTCGTTCCCCTTGAAACAGAAGCGGAACAGGAATTTTATGACAGCTATACCCATTCCCGCGGCATGGCGGCCCGGCGATTAAAAAGAAGATTTGAAAACCTGGAACGCCGACTCCAACGCATGGAGCATATCGTAACCGCCCGTGAGTTTGATTGGGAAAGCAAGCTGGATAAATGACTAATGAATAATGACTAATGAATAATTGAGGTATTCTATCTATTTTAAATTGAACCTTAGACGAGAGGTTTATAAAAATTCGGACCTATGGCCCGTAAAAATTTTTCTCGATTGGTATAAACATAAAAACAGCGGAGCGAAGCGACTTCCATCATTATTCATTATTCATTAGTCATTAGTCATTTCTATGGTCCATCATTATTCTTTAGTCATTATTCATTAGTCATTTCTATGGTTCGTTCGACATTCCAAGGGTTTGTATCAGTTCAAGAGACGTTGCAACCTGCAGCAGGGGAAAAAGGGGATTGCGCCGGTAGCAATCCAGGGTTTGGGCATGGACTTTATCCGAATAGGCTGCCGAGCAATCCTCCAGGAGCACGGCTTTAAAGTCATGACAGATGGCATCCATGACGGTGGTCAGGACGCAAAAGTGGGTGGATATACCCCCAACCGCGCAGAGGGTAACATGTCGTTCACGCAGCCAGGACGCTAATTCCGTTTGAAAAAAAGCTGAAAATCTGGGCTTGGGCAGCCAAAAGTCGTTCTGGGCCCGATCCAATTCATCAATTACTTCAGCGCCCCGGGTACCGGCCAGTGAGTGGGGCTGCATGCGGCCTTGAAAAATAAAATCATTGGTCTGAAAGGCATCGGTTGAGAAGACAACCGGCCATCCCCGACCCCGAAATTTTTGGCTCAAATTATTCAACGGTGCAATGATATTCCTGGCCAAAGGGGTAATGGGCAATTCGCGGGAATCGTCGAAGTTATCTTTCACCATGTCGATAACGATCAAGGCCGGCTTATCTTGATGATGCAATTTATGTGATCATCCTTTGTATTTGATTTAGATTGATAGTGCAGTAAGACATAAGAAAAGCAGGCGACAAAGTCAAGAGATGCAGCGGCTTTTTGCGGGATAAGGCGACACGTATTGGCCCGGCCTGAAATTTCAGGCCGGGCCTTAAACATGCATCGGCCGGAAGATTGCTTTGAGATTGGAAAGGGAATCGGACGCGGTCACCGGCTAAACGCAGGGTCGATACCCCGGCACGTTCATTAATATCAGCTCCGCTGCCCGGACGGAACCATCCTGAGCGGTTCCAAACCCTGGTTCAGCTAAATTTGTTCCAACACATCAGCAGGGACATCAAACGTTTCAACCGGCGAAATACTTGTTTCACTGGGAATGGAGTCAGCAAGAACAGTCTGGATTTGATCGAGGATCTGGCATCCTTGGATACAATTGGGTAAACTATCTCTGGTAACGCAGTCTCGGCAGGGACTCTTTGCGAGATAACCAATATCAAAATCAAAATTATGATTCTCACTCAGTCTTTGTTCCATTTTTTCCACCTCATTTGCTCTGGTTTCGGTGTCATGATAGCCGTATAATTTTTACAGATTTCAGCTTTCCGGTCCTGCGCAGTGACCATGTTCCAACAATCTTGCTATATACCTATACAACTATCATGCCAACATCGTTTAATTAAGTTTTTTTATTGTATTTCAAATAGTTATACATATTCCAGAATGCGAAAAAAAACGCCAATGACAATCTTCGCCTGGCTGGGTGTCAAAAAATTGTCAGCTGGTTTTAAACTCCTCTCAGATATATCGGCTATGCCTGAGCAGGAGTTTAGTTTTTTTTGGCCATCAGATAAAAATGAAAGCTGGGGCTATGTTAAGGGTAAGTTTTAAAAATCATCAAATTCATCTAGATCCTCGTCAAACGGTATGACCTCGGCAGCAGCGGATTTGGAATCCTGCGCGACAGTTCTGGGCGGCTGCTTGATCGAAGACCCGCTCGTTCTTTCCACCGCAGCCGGCACAGCGGCTTCTTTTATCGGGTTTTGTTTTTCAGACCTCATTTCGCCGCTGCCGAGCAGGCTCTTAAGTTCTCCAACAAAAACTTTCATCTGTTCCGCCTGGGCGATCAGCTCTTCGGAGGCCGAGGCGGCTTCTTCCGAACTCGCGGCATTTTGCTGGGTCACCTTTTCCATTTCGACGACAGCGATATTTACCTGCCCAATTCCCTGGGCCTGCTCATTTGAGGCAGCGGTGATCTCGCTGACCAACTCAGCCACCCGGCTTGAACTCTCGGTGACATTTTTAAATGACGCATTGGTATTATTTACCAGCTGAGAACCTTCTTTGATTTTGGCAGTAGTTTCATCAATCATGGATGAGGTATTTTTGGCGGCTTCCGCAGCCCTGAGCGCCAGACTTCTGACCTCTTCTGCAACCACCGCAAATCCGGCGCCGGCCTCTCCGGCCCGAGCTGCTTCAACTGCAGCATTAAGCGCCAGCAGGTTGGTCTGGAAGGCGATTTCATCGATGGTTTTAATTATTTTTGAAGTATCCTCGCTGGATTGGGATATGTCATCCATGGAATTGGTCAGGTTGCGCATCGACTCATCGGCCGTCAGAACGGTCTCTTCGGTTTGTTTCACAAGGCTATCCGCATGGTTGGCATTGTCCGCATTCTGTTGGGTCATGGCCGCCATTTCTTCCAGTGAAGCCGAAGTCTCCTGGATCGATGCCGCTTGTTCGGAAGACCCTTCCGCCAGGTGAAGACTTGTTTGAGAGATAATTCCGGATGCTTCCCAGGTTTTCTCGGAAGCAAGGGACAAGCCGCCGACCAGCTTGCCCAAAAGCGTGAATATTTTTTGTACATTTTTCCGCACAATGTAAAGGGTTCCCAGGAACAGAACGCTCAATGCCGCCAGCCCCCAAATAAGAAGTTTTCGCATGGTTGTCACTTTGCCGGCGGCTTCCTGATCCATTAAGAACACTGCTTTATTCATCTCTTTGAGCAGCGGAAGATTGTTTTGATTAATATAATTCAATGATTCAGGGCTCTTATTTTTGAGAAAATCGTTGGACCGGCTCTGAAAATCGGTCCACATCGATCCCACCTTCTCAAGCTGATTAACGACGGTTTTGCTGTCATTTGCCGGCAGCTGCGCGAATTTTGTTCTTTTCAAATCAAGCGGTGCCTTGCCTCCGTGGGTCAGGGCTGCAAGGGTTTGGTCGAAAACGACGAGGGTATCGTTCACTTTGTCGGCCGACAGGGATCCCTTGGCAAAAAGCAGGATTTCCTTGGTCATTTTTTGGCTCAGCATGCGCTGGCGTCCGGCGAGGTTGATAACGACGCTGTCATTTTTCTGCTTGCCCTGCATTTGCAGGACCAAACCAACTAAAGATATTGCGATCAGAAATTGCATAAAAATGGCCAGGTAAAGACGAGTTGAAACCTTCATTAATTTCCTCCTGATTCTCATATGATTCGATAACACCGCACGTGAAGGCGCTTTAGCCCATTAAAGGCAGATTTCGGCCAATTTTTCGAAATCTTTAATTCAGGTCAATTTAAATGCGGACAAATGATAAGCCATGAGGAAATTTAAGATTTTGGATTTACTCGGAAGTATCAGGCAGGGGTTCGACCGCGGCACTCGGTTGAAGCTTTTGGGTGAGCTTGTGTAAATGCACGCCGATATATAGCATGCAGAGGTGAACCGAAAAAAAATAAAACAAGGCGCCTTCCCGGGAATTCAGGCCCAGGACTAAAAACATAACAGCACCCCATAAAAGCAATTTCGTTTTCATTCGATTGGCTCCGCCTTACAACAAATAATAAGGACAATCCAGCAACCTATATATCGGCGAAACCACAAAAAACTTTAGATCAAAATGACCCGGGTCTATTGTTTAGCGCATTTCAACATGACCGGCGCTGCGCAAAGAATTAATAGATCGCCTACCGGCCCGTTGCAAAGTAAAGTAATGCTCGAAAGGATCATCGTGTAGAGGCGCACTTCAGTATGCACCATGACTGCGCTTAGGGTCTGGGGGTTGACAATAAAAAAAAGCAGGTTGCCGACAGCAGCAATCAGAATCCCCAAAACGGCCCATTTTCTCAGATTCCAAACTCCGATACCGAAAATGACCAGCGGCACAATACTCAATAAATTCTTATAGGCCATGAGTTGAAGGACATTTTCCGGTTCTACCGGTTCATAGGCCAACCAGATGAAGGCTTTGAGAAGCGCAAGCCAGCCGACGGCCCAAACTATCCACGGAAATCCGGCTTCCATTCTCTCTGGTGGAAAGATTCTAAATTTGCTGGTTGTCACCCTGTGCTCCTATTTAATCCAGATTAATTGATCCTGCAAAACAGCCTGTGGCAGGGGTATAGCGAGTGTTTACGCGTACTGGATTTTGTCGGGAGATCATAGTCCCGACGGCTTGATTTTAAATTACCGCGCGAGAATATGCTATTCACTCATCAAAGTCAATTTTAATCGAGCATATTTATGAGAAACAAAACGATAGCGGGAATCCGGGCCCGGAGCACCCGGCTTTGGTTCACCCTAGATGGGCGGAGTTACCTTAAACTCCGAGTTAAACAACGGATCAACTCTAGCGCACCAGGTTTTTGGCGATTTGCCCGACTTCTTCACTGGCTATGGCTTCCAGCTTTTTGCGGACGGTTCTTGAATAGTACTCGCGTTCGGTTTTGGTAAACGCAATGCCGTCCCGCTTCTTGAAGATCAGCTCTTTTTGTTTGGGGGAAAACAACCGATCCAGATACGCATCGAGATTCACCGCTCGCGATGATGCGGTGCGGGCTGGATCCACCGGAAGCCGTATGTTGTCGGACAAATAGCTGGTCAGGGATCTTTCCAGGTCCTGAATGGAAATCAGCATGCCGCTGCTCAATTGAAATTCACCCGCCGATAATAGATCATCGTATTTCAGTTTCAGCGAGGCCGCAATCTGGTCAAGGTTGCCGGGCGGCTTCAGTTTTTGAATTTTAAAAATCGTCGCACTAACCAGAAGCAGCTTTTCCAGGTTTTGCCTTTTGGGGCTCGTTTCCCAGTATCGCGAAAATAGTGCCTGAGAATTCAATGACAGCCCCCGGCGGGCGCAGATGGCAAGAACCGCTGGGAATCTGGCGACCACGTCAACATCGTCGGCACTTGCCAGGGCGTCCAGGATAATTACTATCTGATTTTCATTGATTTTTTTCTGTCCCGAATCCTTCAGCAACGCATCCAGAATCTCTAAAGCGGATTCTGATCCCGGGTTGTTTTCGGGGGCTTTGTTCAACATGACGTTTATGGGGGTTACCTCCGTGTACGGATTGAATGATCAGCGAGACAGATAGAGATCTTGCCGGATAAATCCGGCGGCGGCACATCGGGTCAATTGGATAACTCACTGATTAAGCTTGTGATAGTATAACCCGGTAATTCACAAAAATCAAGTTACGGGATATCCTTGCCCAACTCGGCTGACATCTGCCAACATCAAAGCGCAGTTTCGCATCAGACTTTGTAACGCTTTCTCTTTAGCCAATATCGGTATTCAGTCGCAATCCAGTCTAGGTGGGGGACTAGGACTTTGCTAGGATGAAACTTAAGGGAATGACGAATGTCGAATGACGATTGACGATTGACGATTGACGATTGATCCGCCGAAGGCGGAGTGGATGTCGCTTGGGGCTTCGCTCTTCAGGCTTCGTCCCGCGGTATCGCGGGACTACGACCCGACAAGTCGAGCTACGACCCCACACGTCGCTCAATCTATTTAAAATGGACCGTTCGACAAAAGACTCACGACAGGCAGAATACCTTAAATCCAAAATCCGCATTCCAAAATCTAAAATTTACTTTTTGAAGTTTCTTTTCCTTGATCAGACTGGCCATTTTTTTGGCTAGAGGCAGCGCTCGTGAGCCCCCCGACAGCGGGGGTTTTCATTGTTGGCGTACGTCCAATATAGTAGGATTATTGTATCTTCTAATACAATATTTATTGCTGGTAAACCTTTTGCCGCGCCATAGCCGCTTTATTTAGGGTGTCGACATGGATATCCACATAATCAAAAACCCTGGCCTTTTTCTTGCCGGGTGCCGGCCGCAGGACCCGGCCAAGGTATTGCAAAACCCGCCCGCTAAAACGGATGGGGGTAGCAAGAAACAAGGTTGACAAATCCCGGCAGTCAAAACCCTCGCCGATGAGCTGGCCTGTGGCTATGACGACCTTTGCTTGATGCTGATTGAGGCGCTCGATGACGTTTTGCCGCTCCTCCATGCTCAGATCGCCGGTTAACAGTTCAGCCTCAACCTTGAATCGAAACTTCAACAAGGCTCTCAAATTCTCGCAATGGGCCTTGCGATCGGACAAAACCAGGCATATTCCGGCAGCATTAACTGCCTCGCCGGCAACATCCCCGGCAATCAGAATGTTGCGATCCGTATCAGCGGTCAGTTCGGACAACATCTTGCTGTACTCGTTTACCGGATCATAATAGGGCCTGAAGTCGGTTTCCCGCACGATGACTTCAGCCTTCAGAACGTCCCCGGTCTCGATCAAATGCTTTTTGTCGACCTCATGGTGTACATCTCCAAGGTGCCAGAAAATCAGCTTGGACAGCTTGTCCCGCCGCCAGGGGGTTGCCGACAGGCCCAGCATAAATTGCGAATCAAAACCGGTCACGGCTTCCGTAAAGGTGCGACTCGGACACCGGTGGCATTCATCCACCACCAGAAATCCGATTTGGTCGGCCACTTCCTCAACACATTTGTACAGGGATTGCACCAGGGCAATCGTTATTTTTTCACCGAGTTGCTTTTTGCCGCCCCCGATCAACCCGACGCAGGCGGCATCGATTCCAAGAAACGATTCAATGCGCGAGTTCCACTGGGCGGCCAGATCTTTGGAATGCACCACAATCAGGGTCGGCTGCCGGCGCCTGGCGATCATATACAGCGCCATGATGGTCTTACCGGATCCGGTCGCAGAACTCAGGGTGCCGAAGTCCCGGGTCAGCATGCGATCCACCGCAGTCTGCTGAAACGGGCGCAAGGTGCCGTCAAAGTCGAATCGAACGGGCTCCAGGCTTCGGCGCTGGTCGTCGATCCGATAATCAATTTTATGTTTGCGGCATAACAAAATCAGCTGGCGCATGAATCCACGTGGAATCCACAAACCGGCCGGCCCCACCCGGTCATAGAAACGCAGCACCTGGGGGGTACCCCGGTTCCATCGTCCCATTCGCTTATTCTCGAGCCATTTTGGATTTAAAAGCTCCAGCTTCTGAGTCAGAATTGAGAGCAGCTCCGGCGGGGTATTTTTGAGCCTTAAATTATCAGTGATTGTTATCGTAAAGTCAGACATCGCTAATGAAATGACGAATGAATAATGAATAATGACGAATGATGGTATCGCTGCGCTCTTTCTATCAGAAGACAGAGGACAGAGGTCAGAGGACAGAAGACAGAGAACAGATATCACAAGCCAAAAGACAGATATTCCGTCTTCAAGACGTCCTCCTCAACCTGGAAGGCCCGATATGCCTAATTCTATATGCTCTGCCCGTTACGCGCTGCCAGATACGCCCAGCTATAGACACTCTGCACCACGCCCCATACCCTATGCGCTCTGCCCTTTACCCCATGCGCCCTGCGCTATGCGCTCTGCCCCTCCCTCGAACGCCGAAAACCGAGTTCCGAATGCCGAATGCCGAACACCGAGTTCCGATCGCCGAAGGCCTGCTTTTTCAATCCGCAATCCGCATTCCGCATTCCGCAATCTTCAAAGCTTCCCTCTTTCCTGCATAATCCGGATATAAGTTTCCGCTCCGGTTTTAGGAGGCTCGTACAGCTGATCTTCGGGTTTTTTTACTAGCTCGATGGCATCCACCGGGCAGGTCGTCACACACAGCCCGCAGCCGATGCAGCGTTTCAGATCAATGGTCGATAGAACATCAACAACATCGATCGCATCTATCTGACAGCGCTCCACACAGGTCTCACACCCCGTGCATTCGGCCTCATCTACCCGGGCAAAATAGTTGCTTTGCACCATTTCTGCCGGTGATGGATGCATCTTCAAGGACCGCAGCACCCCACAACAATCGCCGCAGCAGCTGCACATGCCGCCGACTTTCTGGGAATTGAAAGGCTGCATGACCAGGCCTTCTTCCTCGTTTTTTTGGACAATCGCCTTGGCCTCCTCGATCGTGATATAACGCCCCATGCCGGTCTCCACATAATACTCGGCATGAGAACCGAAGGAAAAGCAATTTTCCACAGATTTGTCGCATTCTTCGCCGGCAAGTTTTTTGGTCGAACGGCAGATACAGGGCGCAATCGATATTTTTTCCTGTTTTTCGATAATCTGCAACACATCTTCATAGGGCGCTACCGGGTAATCGGCAACCAGCTGCCGGTTGATGGGAACCGTTCGCAGAACCGGTGTTTTAAAGGATTGGATGGTTTTACCGAAGGCAGTTTTAAAGTACTCTTCATGATCCCGCGCAAACTCTTCATCCATTTTGCCCAGCTGAAATTCGAAAATACCAACCACATAGGGCACCGCGGCATACAGGGATTGCTCCCCCTTGCGTTTGCGGAATAAAAGTCCCTTTTGAGCCATGGTTTCCATCATGGCACCAATTTCAGCCGGGTCACGATTCAGCTGTTCGGCAACGTCAGCCGGTTTTTGCAAAAGCGGAGACAGCTGCAGAAACAGCTCGGCCTCGCTCTCAGTGAACAACCTCTCGAGCAGACGAATTTCGATTTTGCTTTCTGTTGCCGGGTAGCCTGTGGCCAAATCATCCAACCGTGCCCTCAGTTTGTCATAAATGTTTTCCATGAAGCATTCCTCCTGGGTGGTTTAAATGCCGTCTTGATAATTATACCTCAATTGAATTAAAAACCAATTAAGAGTTATTGGTTATTGGTTGTTAGTTTAAAACGATTCAGATCGATCTCACTGATAGCAAAAATATAAAATCATGCTCTCAATCCATTCCAATAACGATTAACGGATAACAAATAACACCTAAATGAGCTCTTTTTGCGCATTTAGGATATCGATCTAAAGGATAAACGCCTCGACAAACTCCAGTATAAACCGGCCGTATTGATCGACGGTAACCCTTCTTCTGGCATATTTGCGGCGTTTCAAATACCAATCCTGCAACATCGCTTTGATGACGCTGGCTGTCAGCCGGGCATCGGACAATACAAAGGCCCCCTGATTTTGTCCCTGGTGGAGGATATCTGCCAGTAATTTCTCGGTATACAGTTCACTGGCAACAGCCAGATCCTGTTCTTTCCTGGAAAGATTTTTGGCCTCCATGTAGGAAAAATAGAACCAGGGCTGCATGGCCTCGCTCAAGTATAGATGGGTCAGAATCGCCGCCCGCAGCCTGGCCACCGGCGTGGTTTCCCGGTCGATTCTCTCGTCCAGGATCCGTTTGGTTACGGCACGTCTCTGGTTTTGCAGCATCGCCAGCAGTTCCTCCTTGCTGGCAAAATACGCGTACAAGCCTCCCAGGCTCAGGTTGGCCTCGCGGCTGAGATCGCGCATGCTCATCGCCTGAAATCCTTTCCGGTTGCTGATTTTAAGGGTGGCGCTGAAGATCCGTTCCAAATTTTTGACGACCTTATTTTCTTTTTTTACCCGAATGGAGCTGCGGTTTTTTCGATAAACCTCCCGGCAAAGGTCAAATTTCGACAGGTTTATTTGTTTTTGAAATTCAGCGTAGTCCATGGTGTACCAATAGTTATTCGTTATCGGTTATTAGTTATTTGAAATCTGAAATAAAGGAAACATGCTTCTTTCTAATAACCTATAACCAATAACAATTAACTTGTTACTTTATTTGTCGGCCTTCATATTCCTTTAAGATGCGTTTTGCCACGGACACCTTATGAACCTCGTCGGCCCCGTCGTAGATGCGGGCCGCGCGTTCATGGCGATAGAAAAATGCTAAAATCGTGTCATCGGTCATGCCCAGTCCCCCATGGACCTGCAGGGCGCGGTCGATGACCTTTTGCATCGTATTGGCCACGACGAATTTAATCAAAGATATCTCGTTGCGGGCTTCTTTTTTACCGGCGGTTTCAATCATCCAGGCCGCATGCAATACCATAAGCCGGGCAGCCTGAATGTCGGCCGCACATTCGGCAATCCACGATTGAATGATCTGCTTGGTGGCCAGCTTGCGGTTGGGCGCAATAATCCGGTCCCTGGCGCGGGCGACCATCAAATCGAAGGCACGGTTGCAGATACCGATCCAGCGCATGCAGTGATGGATGCGACCGGGACCGAGACGCTCCTGGGCGATGACAAAGCCATGGCCTTCCTTGCCGAGCAAATTTTTGCGGGGAACCCGACAATTCTGGTAAAGGATCTCGCCATGACTGAAATAGTCTTCCCCGGCATGGCCCATCACCGGGATATTGCGCACCAGGTTAAACCCCGGAGCATCGGTGGGAACGACAATCATACTCGCCTGGAGATACGGACCGGCCTCGGGGTTCGTCACGGCCATAACAATTGCAAATGCCGCCCCGTCGGCCGAAGAGGTATACCATTTCTGGCCGTTAATGACATAGTCATCGCCATCTTTGACTGCGGTAGTGTCCAACATGACCGGGTTGGATCCGGGCAATTCCACTTCGGTCATGGAGAAGCAGCTGCGGATTTTCCCATCCACCAGGGGCGGCAGGTATTGTTCTTTCTGCTCGTCAGTGCCGAATTGATGCAGTATTTCAATATTGCCCGCATCCGGCGCCTGGCAGCCAAAGACCAGGTGCCCCAAGGGTGAGCGTCCCAGTGCCTCGGAGACCAGTGCGTGCTCGATCAGGTCAAGCCCCATTCCGCCATACTCCGGCGGGTGATTGGGTGCCCACAGCTCCATCTGCTTGACCATCTTTCGTTTTTCCTCGATTGCCGGAAGCAGGGTCCGGGCCGGTTTCGTCATAAATTCCGATTCCATGGGAATCAACTCTTTGTCCACAAACTCGTCGATCATTCCGAGAATCGTCTGCATCTTTTCTGAAACGGCAAAATCCATCTGTCCTCCCAGTAGTTTTGTTTGGGGCGTTATTTGGTCAAGTTAAATCAATTTCCAAGAGAAGCGCCGTCTTTTGAATGAATAATGACTAATGACCAATGAATAATGAAGGAAGTCGCTGCGCTCGATCATTAAATTATCTGTACCTAAGTAATCCAGCTTAAATTGATAGAATTCATTAATTTGTCATTATTCGTTATTCATTATTCATTTGCATCACCGGTATGTCAGCAAACTTGCGTCGGCCTCCAATTCCAGGTGGGTCACGTCATTAAACACCGCCAGCATGGTGCCACGGCGGTTATATTTGATGCGGGTGACGGAGGCATTCATTAGTTGCCAAGATACCTCCAGAGCTTTGGCGTCGGACAAATCGAGGGTGGCTTGTACGGCCACGGATATCGGGCCGCCCGAAGTAAAGATCGCAATTTGCTTCCGGGCGCCATGCCGGGCGGTTAATTCATTCAACCCTTGTCTGACCCGCTGCTTAAAATCTCGCCAGTTGGGAATCCCGCCGGCCTGGTAACTGCCTGAAATCCAGCGGTTCATTACCTTGGCAAAAACCCGCTGAAATGCTTTTTTGTCGCTGGCATAATGGACCGCATCCTCAGCGATTGATGGATCCGCCTGTGCTAATTCGGGAACCAGGGCATGCCAGACCGCAATCGAGTCGTATTCGTTGAACGCATCGCAGACTTCTGGTTGGGGGGACGTGAGCCTGTGCTTGCGGCAATAGTCAATATATTCCCAGGCTGTTTTTTGCTGGCGCTCCATTTCACCGAAGTATATGGCATCGAAAAATTTTCCGGTCTGAACCAGATGCCGTCCCAATATCTGCGACTGCCGGACCCCATTGGGCGACAACCGATCATAGTTCTCTTCCCCAAAAGATGCCTGCCCATGCCTGATAAGATAAATTTCACTCATTTGAAGCTGGTTATTGGATACTGGTTACTGGGTGCTGGGTGCTGGGTGCTGGGTACTGGGTACTGGGTACTGGGTACTGGGTACTGGGTACTGGGTAATAGGTACCGGATACTGATTTCTATTTTCTAATTACTAATTACTAATTACTAATTACTAATTACTAATTACTGGTTTATATAATCAACGATATTGATAGTCAAGAAAAAAAGAACGAACGTTCGTTTTTTTATTGACAGCGACCCTATCCCCGGCTATGGTCGTGTTTATGAAAATACTGGTCTGTGTTAAACAAGTGCCCGAGTCAGAGAGCCCGATCCTGATCGATGAGGCTGAGGCCCGGATCCAGTCAGATGAAATCAGCGACTACAAGATGAATCGGCTGGATGAATTCGCCGTCGAAGAGGCCGTATTGATCAAAGAGGCATTTTCCGGCACAAAGATTGACGCGCTCAGCGTGGGGCCGGATCGCACGAAAGAAGCCGTCAAACGCAGTATCGGCATGGGGGCCGATGGCGGGATTCACATCGACACCGAATCCGAACAATATCACAGCTCATTTGTAATCGCCGCCTGGATTGCTGAATACTCCCGCGGCCAGGATTATGACCTGATTCTCACCGGGGCCATGTCGGAAGACAATATGCAGGGTCAGGTCGGCCCCATGCTTGCAAAACTGCTCGACCTGCCCTGCGCCACGGCCGTCATCTTTGAACGGATCGGATCGGACGGAAAAACCATCTATGTTGAACGGGAAATCGAAGGCGGCCAGCGTGACACATTGGAATTACCGTTGCCGGCGGTTTTAACCATTCAATCGGGCATCAACACACCGCGCTATCCATCGCTTTCGAACCTGCTGCGGGCTAATCGGCAGAAACTGAAATGGACCCGGGCCAAAGACCTCCTGCGCCCCGCACCCCGTGAAGAGGTTGCCAAGCTGAATTATCCCGATCAGACGCGCTCAGGCACGGTGTTAAAAGGTACAGAGCAGGAAAAAGCGACGCAGCTAATCCGCATTCTGAGGGAAAAAGCATTGTTGGGCTGACCGGTATGGAATGGTTGACACTAACGAGCTCCGGCAGCGACTGCTTGAATCGTAAGATAAAAAAATTTTGGATTTTGGAATTCGGATTTTGGATTTAAGGAATTCTATCATTTTAATTAATCGATAAAGCGAAGTGATACCGCCAATCCAAAATCCGCAATCCAAAATCTAAAATTTACTAAGAATGCATCATCAATGAAAAATCTTGCCGCGGACGGACTAATTAGCTGATGCAAAATGAGAAATATCTCACAATGACAAGTAACATAGCAGTCATCGCCGAGTATGACCAGGGTTGTGTAAAACCCGCGACTTTCGAACTTATTGCCTTTGCCAAAAAGCTTCCGGAGGCCAAAACCCGGCCGATCCAGGTGTTGATCCTTGGTGCTGATGTCGAAAATTCAGCCCGGAAAATCGCAGAGATGAGCGGCCTGGACGTGGTGGGATATGAAATTTCGGCAATGCCTGGATATAACGGTGAGCTGTACAACCAGATTCTGGCGCAGCATTTTAGCGAAGCCCCACCCCGGTATGTGTGTATTGCCCACACTTCCAGCGGATCGGACTTTGCTCCGGCGCTGGCGATTGAATTAAATGGCGCCTGCATCAGCGGAATCGAAGATTTATGGATATCGGAAAACGAGGTTTGCTTTGGCCGTCCGGTTTACGGAGGCAAGGTGATTGCCCATATCCGACCGCCGGCCGGTACATCCATCCTGACCCTTCAGCCTGGAATTTTCAAACCCGACCCGCAAAACGATCAAAAACCGGGCAGCGTTGATATTCGTCAGGTTCCGGTCAGCTCCCGCTGGTGGCAATCCAAAGGTATCAAGCAGATGGCCGTGGATACCCAGGGGATTACAGAAGCTGAAATCGTGGTAGCCGCCGGACAGGGTATCGGTGAGCAGGAAAACCTTGACCTGATAAATCAGCTGGCCGCGATCTTTAACAAATCAGCGGTTGCCGGATCCCGCATCGTGTGTGATCTGGATTGGTTGGCTTATGGCTGCCAGGTGGGCGTGACCGGGACCACCGTAGCGCCACGGCTGTACATGGCTTGCGGGATTTCAGGCGCAATCCAGCATGTCACGGGCATGCGTGGTTCCGAATTCATTGTAGCCATCAACAAAGATCCATCCGCCGCTATTTTTCAGGTAGCGGATATTTGTGTTGTGGAAGATCTGACCACCTTCATACCGACCCTCATTGAAACCTACCGGGAAACACGGGATTGAGGAATTGAGGGATTGAGGGATTCAGGGATTCAGAAATTGAGGGATTGAGGGATTGAGGAATTGAGGGATTCAGGAATTGAGGAAAAATTTTGGATTGCGGATTGCGGATTTGATGAATCGCTTCGCTCTATCGCTTTAAATGAACCGCCCCGCAGCAAGCCGCGGAGTTTCAAAGTAAGATAAATTCTATTCAAACGCAGTCCCGCTGAACTGAAACAGGACGGGGAAATAAACCCGGCAGATTTCGCTATCGCCTTAACAACTGTAATGCAATCTGTGTAATCTGCAAAATCTGTGGATTAAATTGGCAGGATACCGGCATGGGGCAAGGGCATCGATAATCGTCTTGACGATAAAACCTGAAAAGGATAAAAAATTATAATTTAAAACAGATAGAATTCCTTCAATTCCTGAATTCCTGAATTGAATCCATGTCAAATTTTCATGCAAATCCGGGACGTACAAAGGTTCACAGCCATTTTTTCAAAGTAAATTCCGAGGTCTGAAATTATTCATTCTTCAATCTTCAATATTGAAATAGCCGCAAAAAGTCGCAAAAAGCACAAAAATCAAATTTCACATTTAATATTTTCAGTAGGTTACGAGGTCAAAATTCTCGAATTTTGACTTTTTACGAGACCATCAATATTCAATTCTAAGGAGGAGGCATTATGGTGGATTTTTCCCTGACGAATAAAGTTGCTCTGATCACCGGTGCCAGCCGCGGCATCGGCGAAGCGATTGCCCTGGCGCTGGCTGAGCATGGCGCTCACTGTATTCTGGTCAGCCGCAAAATAGAGGGGCTTCAAGCAGTTAAAGAAAACATAGAGCAGAATGGCGGTCAGGCGGACGCCATCGCCGGTCATACCGGCAACATGGATCAAATAACCCAATTGTTTGAACAAATCAAATCCCAATACGACCGCCTGGACATCCTGATCAACAATGCGGCGACCAACCCCTATTTCGGCGAAATGCTGGAAGCCAGCGAAGCCGTTTGGGACAAAACCAACGAGGTCAACCTTAAAGGCCCGTTTTTCATCACCCAGCAGGCGGCAAAACTGATGGAACAATCCGGCGGTGGGGCCATTGTAAACGTGGCATCTATCAACGGCATCCGTCCCATGCCTATGCAGGGCATTTATTCCATCACCAAAGCGGCCTTGATATCACTGACCAAAGCCTTTGCGAAAGAGCTGGCACCTAAAAACATTCGGGTAAACGCCTTGCTGCCGGGGTTGACGGAAACCCATTTTTCAGCAGCACTCATTAAAAACGAAGCGATCTACAACTATGCCCTGCAGCACATCCCCATGAACCGCCACGCCCAACCGAGCGAAATGGCCGGAGCAGTTCTTTATCTGGTATCCGACGCGGCGTCATTCACGACCGGCACCTATATAATCTGCGATGGCGGCAACTTGGCATAATCGTTGGTTGGAGTAGTGGAGTGGTGGAGTGTTGGGTAAAATAGTATTTAGCCGCAGCCCAGACATGGGCAATGACCATGGACTTATTATATTTGTTAAGTCAGATGGTATTTTCAGAAATATAAATCACAATTCACAAGTACCAAATAACAAGTAAATCTCAAAAATCAATTATCAATGACCAAAACATCCGCAACATCTGTATAGCAATGCCGCGCCCCGGTGGTGATTCCGGCGGGCCTAACTGGGTCAAGGCCACTTGTTTGGAGCTTGGAATTTGGGTAATTGGAATTTATTTGAAATTTGTTTTTTGGAAATTGTGATTTAGGTTGAGCAAATTTCGAACAGTCGCGTGCTGCTTTTTTCAATTAATCAATATCGGCTTCAAGATTATACCACTCCCCGGATGGAGGTTTTTATGTCGGTCTTAATCGAAAAAGACGGTCCTGTCACTATCGTAACCTTAAGCCGCCCGGAGGTGCGCAATGCAGTCGATCGCGCAACCGCCCGAGAGTTAGTCGATGCATTCGAAGCATTTGATGCTGACGAAAACGCCCGGGTGGCCGTTTTTGCCGGCGACCGGGGTCACTTTTGTGCCGGCGCGGACTTGAAAAAAGTTGCCGCCGGCCAGCCCAACCGGTTTGAACCTGAAGGGGACGGACCCATGGGCCCCACTCGCATGCTGCTGAGCAAGCCGGTTATCGCTGCCATTTCCGGATATGCGGTTGCGGGCGGTCTCGAACTGACCCTCTGGTGCGATATGCGGGTGATGGAGGAAGATGCCGTGTTGGGTGTTTTCTGCCGGCGCTGGGGCGTCCCGCTGATTGACGGCGGCACCGTGCGCCTGCCACGGTTAATCGGGCTAAGCCGCGCTCTTGACCTGATTTTAACCGGCCGGCCGGTCGAAGCCAAAGAAGCCCTGCAAATGGGGCTGGTCAATCGCGTGGTCCCAACCGGCCAAGCCCGGCAAGCTGCTTTAAAGCTGGCTCACCAGCTGGCCGTCTTTCCTCAGACCTGCCTGAAAGGGGATCGCTTGTCGGCCATCGAGCAATTCGACCTGCCGTTCGATCAGGCCATGGCCAACGAATTTAACATTGGGTTGCAATCTCTGGAAGCAGAAGCCCTATCCGGGGCCACCCGATTTTCCCAGGGAGCCGGGCGGCATGGGCAGTTTGAAAAGCCTAATGGTGAGCTTTGATTGTGACTGGGGATGGCCGATGCGTGCGGCTAAAAAGTTTACAAGTTATGTGGCTACGTCCCAAGCCGAATGTTGGAATATCGAAGATCCGCCTGAGGAGGACTGGGTTTAGTGGAATGAGATCTATTTTCATCGGGATAGCACGATTCAGTTAATAATATCAGACCGTCATCCGCTTTCGATTCCCAAAATTCCATTCTTCCACTATTCCATTATTCCATTCTGAGTTTAAGGTAGAATCCACCCCTCTGGGCTCGGGTTCTTTATCGATTGACTTATCTCGCAGGATGAGCATTTGAACTACTTGGGCCTTGATCTTACCTCACTAATCATCGCGGTTGTCGCCGTTTTCACAGCCGGCGTAATTCGGGGTTATAGCGGTTTCGGTTTTGCAATGGTAGCTGTGACAAGCATGGCGCTTGTCATTCCACCGGCGCGTGTCGTACCCCTCGTCCTTATCCTCGAAGTACTTGCGAGCATTAGTTTGTTGCCGCAGGTCTGGAAAGACATTGACTGGTATTCTTTGCGCTGGCTGCTGGCCGGATCGCTGGTCGCCACACCCTTTGGGGCCTATCTGCTGGCCCATGTACCGGCAGATCCCATGCGTATGTCCATTTCCCTGCTGGTCTTGGTCGCGGCAATTCTGCTTTTACGCGGCTGGGCCTGGAAACAGATGCCCGGTAGGCCATTAATTCTGACTACAGGCGTCACGTGCGGCATTTTGAACGGCGCGGCCGCAATCGGCGGCCCGCCGGTTATCCTGCTCTACCTTTCATCACCTGCCGGCGTAACGGTATCCCGTGCATCGATCATCGCCTATTTCCTGGGAATTGACTCAATGAGCCTAGTTATGGCTTCTATACATGGTCTGCTGACACTTCAGACTTTACTGTTGACACTGGTCTGCCTGGTGCCGTTGATTTTGGGAATAGTTATTGGAAGTAATATTTTCCTGAGGATCGATAAGAAATCTTTTCGTCATCATGTTCTGGTTTTACTTATCTTACTTTCGCTTGCCGGTCTCGTTCGGGGTTTGTTTATCTAAATTGAATATTTGAGGATGCGTCATTGAACATCAGTTTGGATATACCCGGGTCCTTCCCTCAAATGGCTGTTGCTGGTTGTCACAAGACACCACATCGTGCCAATAGTTTTATTGAATATATATTGACCTCATAAGCTTGGGATTCAAATTACCTATTTTCTAGTATGAAATCCTTTCATGTGCCGCAGCATGTTGATCATCACCTCAATCCGAGACGTCAATATCAATATCTACAAGCATATATATGTGAGCCTCCAAATCCCAATGGGATACTTTGGTTTTGTCTTTAATCCATCAACGAAGTCACAACGCCCCCTACTTTAACAAATGTTTCACTTTGGCCAGATTTCAGAAAATGGCAAAAACTGAAAGGCCTAAAAAGGTTTTTTGAGCCGATGCCTTAGTTAGAGTCGATCTGCCGTGGTCTGACCCAAGAATCGAGCGGGGAGAGGGCCGTGCTTTTCAATTGACATACGATTCTATTTTCACCTATAATCGTATCGATCCATTTACATACCCAGTCAGCCAGCAGCATGAGGTACATTATTCAAGTCTGCAAATGTTTGTTTCTCCTGGGGACTTTTGAATCACCATTAAGAAATGGAAATATCATGAATCCCCCAAAAGCAAAACCACTCTTAATTGCCCTGATAATTGTGTCAGTCATCACTGTGATCACGAATATGATTCTTGTTATTAAACTCTACCATGCCAGCGAACAAGCCGCGAAATGGAATCAAATCCGGGCAAGTCTCACGAGCAAAATTTCTGAATTAGAAAATCGCTTGGTTACTCATGAACAGAAACTCAAGGTCCCAGATCGAGCACATGACATGATGCAGCCGCGGAAACAATCCAAATCCTCAGGGCAAGCTACCCTATCTTCCACTCGAATCACAAGCCAGCCGGATGAAGCATTGAAAAATAGCGCTGATGCATACCGCGAAGATATTCGAGCCATGCTTTCTGCAGCTATCGATGAGGAATTTCCTGACCTTACGCTCAACCAGGCTGAGTTAGAGGAGCTCACCGATGTTGTTATAACCATCCGGGAATCTATGGAAAATTTGCGTTCAATGGTACGCTCAAGCGACACGGTTGAGGCGATAAAGGAATTACAACAACAGCGAGACTTAGCAATGCTGGATTTTGAACGCATCACAGGTTCCAGTGTCATGGAGTTTATGTTGCACGCACCTGGTGAAGGCGGTATTGACTATGAGTAGACAAATGAAAAAGCGTTCACTTTTGAAAATTTCAGTGATTTTCGCATCCACCATCTTAGTCGGGTTAGGGGCTGACAATACGGCCCGTTGTCAGGGGGATGAGATCATTGCGACGCTCAACGGCGAGCCGATAACGCTATCGGAAGCCAGGGAGAGTGTGGCCTTTCAGGTTTATCGGTTGCAGGGCAATATCTATCTGCTTTTAAAGAGAGAGACCGAGCAGATTGTTAACCAGAAGCTACTAGAGACAGAAGCTCACCATCGCGGGCTGACCGTTGATGAGCTTTTGAAAAAAGAGGTTGACGAAAAGGTACCACCTTTGAATGAAAACATTTTAAATGATAACCTAAACAAGCACGCAGCAGACAAGGGTCATGATCAGCAGAAAGTAAATCGCATTCGAACCTATCTTTTGCAAAAAGCCCGCAGCCAGCGCAAACTTGATTTTTTATCTTCCCTACGGGAAAAGGCGGACTTCAAGTTTATTCTTCAAGCACCACAACGACCGCGGACTACGATCGGAAGCGAAGGGGAGCCATGGCGGGGAAATCCGGTAGCACCGGTTACGCTCGTTCATTTTGCGAGCTTTACGGATAAGCTGTGTAGCAATAGCGTGAAGATGATCCGAAAAGTGATGGATGAACATCCAAACAAAATCAAGTGGATTCATCGAAATTTTTTTAAAATGAATGATGAGAAGGCGCTCACCACTGCCCAGATGGGGGAATCGGCCCACGAGCGCGGGATGTTCTGGGATTTTCATGACAGGTTGTTCGCTTTCGAGGGTCAATTGGACTTGGAAGATATCGCGAAGGTTGCCGACGACCTCGGCCTGGCCCGTCAATATTACAAGGATGACCGATTTTTGCTTAAAGTGAAAGATGACATACGTATCGCCTCGCGAGCCGGGGTAAAGACAGTGCCCATAATCTTTGTAAACGGTTTTTACTTCAGTCCGACTTTTCCGTATGATAAGCTCAAGGCGCTTGTGAGCAGGGAGCTATCCCACTTTGCTGATTCCCCCAAACCCGCAAAAAAAGTGCCCGGCTCAGATCCGGGAGAAAATTAGAAAGGAGGTAATCATGAAAGGAAAAGGCTTTTTTTCGCTCTCTGTAACCGCAATTCTCTGTCTTTCTTTGCTTAGCACGTACTCTTTTGCCGCAGAACAGCGGAGGCCCAAACGCTTCGCGAGTATAGGTGACAGTACAACCGAGGCTATTAATGCTGAGGTATACGGTGCTAACCACTGGGCAAGCTGGGCTAACGGTTATCATGGTTTCTGGCAGTGGCTGTTTGGCCTTTCTAATGTGAATAGCCACAACCAGCGAATCACTAACAAATTCGGCCGCTGGGGTCGTAAGAACTTCATTGAAGCTGAAGAAGGCGCTGATAGCCGCGATTTGTTTACACAGGCAGAACGGGCAGTTGCCCATGACGCCGACTACGTTACTCTGCTAATGGGCCACAACGATATCTGTCAGGACTATATCGACGAAATTCCAGAAGCTGATGAATTTGAAGAGAATGCTCGCCGCGCCTTGGTTGAATTGAGGGACGGTTTGAGAGAGGGCACCACAATCTACCTAATTGGAATCGTAAACGTTCCTCAACTTTACTACGTCGCCAAGGATAAAAAGGCCTTGGGTATCGTGGATTGCGAGGTCTTGTGGTTCTTTACCCTATTTGAATTATATCCATGCGGGACTGTATTAGGTCCGCTACGGGATGAGTCAGATAGAATGGCTATGACTCAAAGAATAGTAGAATATAATAGCAAACTCCAGGAGTTGGTCCAGGAATTCAGCGAAGACGATCCCAATCGCTATTATTATTATACTGAATCTGTCTTTGAATTTTCTAATAGTGGCTTTGGTGAAAATCATGTGTCTGATCTGGATTGCTTTCATCCCTCAACCGAGGGCCATTGGGAGCTCTCACGTATAACTTGGGAAGCTGAAGATGGACCAAGATTTCTGGATTGGTAGTCTATCGCCATTCGTAAAAAGCGGTGCAATTCCATAATGTTAAGATTGAGTAGCTATCTGCAGCACCTGAAGGGGCCATCTTGCGGCTCTTTCAGGAACGTACCGTCTTAAATTTAACGAAAAAAGATCGCTTGAAAAACAAAGGGGTCGTCTTCATTCTTCACTTCATGTCAAAAATGAACGGGCTGTTGCCCAAATCGAATTTTATTTGCTGACGCCGCCTCACCTTGTGCGCCAAATTTTTGGTTTTTTTCTTAAATATTTTTACAAACGTACAAACAGTAATTGATTACGTCGACTACTTATG
>Ga0209367_1000102_pt1 | contig 56954 bp, 31 predicted proteins | sample WorMetLIZISLAND2_FD_187412 | JGI IMG/M metagenome (GOLD analysis project Ga0209367, IMG submission 187412) | Marine gutless worms symbiont microbial communities from Max Planck institute for Marine Microbiology, Germany - Olavius geniculatus... ...
ATTAAACTGACAGTGTGTTTGTCAGTTTTTGAGTGCAAATTTTTCATTGTATTGTATTGTATTGTATTGTTACTGCTGGGTAACGTTCACGCCAATTCTGGTGTTTTGACGTCTCTTTAGCTGCGTTTTGGATGGCCTAACAACCATGAACAAGTTTAGTGCGACATGGATAATTAAATACTCTATGCCGAAGCAAAATAAAACAAATTTACTAGTATATTGCATCAATACAACAAAACAAAACTCTTTCGAATTTTCCGTCTGCTGTGCCGTCAAACAGAAATTAAAACTATTGGCTAAAAGTATTAAAACTATTAACAGTATTATTATCATTAGCATATTTAAAATATATTTATCCACGGCGCACTAAACTTGTTCATGGTTGTTAGGCCATCCAAAACGCAGCTTTTATTTTCGAGTTAGGAGTCTGTACGTGACAGACAGACGAACAGACAGGCAAAATCCGCAATACGGCCTATTACGACGGCCGCATAATAAATGCCAGTCACTTGGCTTTATAGAGAGATGTTTTATAGAACTGAGAATTCTGTGACGTTATCACAGAATGAACGGTAGGCCTACGGTTAGTTCAAGCCATGTGTTAACGGCGATTTCTCTTTCCTATGGAAAAGCCAAAAATTCGACCACCACCGAATCAAAACCCCTGATCTGATTGAAATATAATTTGGCTTGGGTAATTGTGTCGGTTAGATGACCCCTCATGCAAAATTTGATGTAAATTTAATCAAGGGGGCTTCTCGGCAAATAAGTGAAATATACGCAAAATTTTTTGCAGCTATATATACCTTTTTTCAGAAACTCACCTACAGGTCAGACCCCTAGGAGATTTTTGCGCGCGATGGCTCAAACGACGCGGTCTCGCGCAAAGATGTGCCTTTTAGGAGATAAAAAATTTGAAATTAATATTTAACGTATTTATTTTTAAAAATTCCAAAAAATTACAATGGCGCTTATGGGGAAAATTAAACAATTTCTTAAACGGTCATAACTTTGGCTGTATAAAAGATAGACTCGTAATTTTGGTTCTAGGGTATGGTTTTCGAAGATATAGCCAATCTAACAGTGTCATTCAAATTTACCCCCGGACTCTCCCTGGTTGCCATGGCAATAAAATTTGAGACAAAATGGGCTATAACTTGGCTTCTGTTAGAGATATTTTTGAGATCTTTGCGTCCATAGGGGGGGGGCTTCGGTGTTGAACCATCGAATACACGCCAACAAAATTTTACCCCGACCGACCCTTGTTGCCATGGCAACGAAATTTGAGATAAAATGGCTATAATTCCGATTCTGTAAGAGATATCTCTAAGATTTTTGCGTCTAATGGGAAGTTTTGAGAGACGGGCTATTGAATGAGGCCAATCTAATTCCACCACAACCGACCCTTGTTGCCATTTAAATGTCACGTGACCCCAAACGGCTAAGATCGTGATTGTAAAATATCTATAACCAGATATCTCCGTAACTGATCAACTGTAGAAAAACGTTATTTTAGTAATAAAATCACAAATATAAATGTACAAAACATTAGTTTATACACTTGCTAGCGGCAACATTAAAGAACTCGCACATCAAACACAGCAAAAATCACAAAAGGTGATAGTATTCAGCGGCACATTGACACACAGTCAGTGTGCTGCTGAATAATATCACCTTTTGTAATTTTTGCTGTTTTCGATGTGCACGTCTTTAAATGTTGCCGTTAACAAGTGTATAAACTTATGTTTTGTACATTTATATACACGTATTGGTATCTACACGGTGTTTCATAAAAAGGGACTTTTTGTTTTTCTTATAATTTACTCAAATGATGATCAATTTACACAAAATTTTACCCGTTGTAGCTGAGGAAATACTAATTCAAAACATTGCAACAAAATGTGGCAGTTGATTAAATATTCTTTGCTAGTCCTGACGTTATGTTGACATCATAATGTGTCACGGGTACAAGCTTGATAGTCTCAACTAGTGCTGTCTATCGCTACCCTGCTCCGATGGTGAAAAATTTGGTTCTTTGTTGACAAAGTTTTGAAGTTTTACAGTTGCAGCCACAAAAACGTGCAAAGCGATCGCATTTACGTGTCTGTGGAGATAGTTAGAATTTTACATGTTCGAGCAAGACAGTGCACTAGCACACCGAGCTTGCAAAATGGTTGCGTTTTTGGATCGCAAGACGCTTGATTTCATGTCCTCATGTTGCTTAGTGCTGACACGATAAACGTTTTTCATTAGCGAACCAGATTAAGTTCACCATCGAAGCTGGGAAGCATCTGACAGCGTTGAGACTATCAAGCTTGTACCTGTGACACATTATGACGTCAGCATTACGTCACGACTAACAAAGAATATTTAATCAACTGCCATATTTTGTTGCAATACTTTGAGTTAGTATTTCTTCAACTACAACTGATAAAAATTTTATGAAAATTGATCATCACTTGAGTGAATTATGAGAAAAACAAAAAGGAGTCCCTTTTTATGAAACAGCGTGTATATGCTAAACGTGTACTGAACAGACAATGCAATGAACGTTCACACAGGTCTGCGGCAGCGAGAAAATAGCCGTCAATTATTGCAATAAATAAGCGACGTTTGCGCTGTCAGCTTATGACATACAGTCAATGTATGTACACATACATATACGCATATATACAATAGGTTTGCATGGATATTATGTTCTCTTCAGTGCTCATGATAATGGCACTAAATTATCAAGGCTTAAATACATCGTCACTCAGTATTATTGAATACAAATGGCGTCACTTTTAGGTGTATGGCTGGGAGCGCCACAATAATCTGCACCTGTTGACATGCGGGATCATGAACAAACTGTCATAAGTAGCCTACAACATAAATCGAAAAACTACCTACTGGTCTGACTATAACTCAAAATTATCTAAACTACGCTGACTGAAACAAAAATTAATAAATAGCAAACAAAAACATTTTTTAGTTAACCTACCGTTTTTAAACCGGGCAGATTTAACAGTTTTGGCCAAATTTATGTCTCTACAAAACTCATAATCATAGTCATCTCCTAAATTTAAAAGCGGTTTTTAAAAATCCAGTTTTCAAATCACTGGGAAATGGAACCATTAGAAGACGACAAAAAGGCCCGAAGAGTCGGAAATCGAGACCGAAGCCCGAAAGCCTGAATGGGGGTATAAACTGGGGTTCTTGCAAGGAGGCCCCACCAGACAAGGAGTCTGTGAACACATGCAAGCTTTCTCGCATTGAGGTTTGAACAGTTTTCGCACTCAGCAATGGCTGTATAGCTGTTATCACGTAAATCGGCAGAAGTGGACACATTACAAAAAAAAACCACCAAGAAATGTTTGGATAAAATATTGATTCAAACACAACCACATTGTACGTTTAATCACGTTGGCTGTTGAAAACTTCGCGACCATATTAACGATTCAGTAATTAAACGAAGCCTAACGCGACGCGAGAGTCAGAATAACTAATCGCATTTAATGCGTTGTCATACGTCATCGACGACCTGTGTGGCCACAGACGCGCTTCCGGCCTCGACAACAACGGTGACTGCAGCGCACATATTTCTGCTCGATTATAACTCATACAAATGGATTAGTGCATCCTGATCGATCGCGCTAAGCGTCGAAATCTCGGCATTAAATCAACACAAACTTGGAGAACACATAAGAAGAGAGTGGGGGAGGGAGGGAGATGGAAGGAATGATGTGGGGTGGGGTTGGATTTACGACGGTTGGCCGGTCGGTCGAGTGTGATCCTAGATCGTCGTCATTCGGTGGTCGCATCGCGTCTGTTGATTCATGTGCCCCTTGCGGACGCTAGATCAGCGACATAATGCTACTGCTGCTGACGAGAATCAATTATTATTAATCATACCCGCATTGAACGAGTCACCGACGACGTCGGACGGTCGGCTATAGGCGAGGGCTGGCAAGTGATTGCCACTTCAGCCTAATGTTTGCCATCATCATCGTCCGCATAATGGCATCTATACTTACTTGAACTACGTACTTTGAACTTCGCAATGAAATTGAATCAATTAAGTTTCAGCGAAAAAAAACAGGTCATCAAACACGATCGTCACACAGTTCGAGCATCGATGCCGTTGTTACTTGTTGCAAGCTGTAAAACATACATTTTTGATAAAAATTCAAAATAATTTGCCAATGTTTTGTGCATTCAACATGTAACCACGTCAAATCTGAAGAGACGCTAAAATATTTATGCTATTTTGCGAATACATGTATTTCAATATTTTACACCTAACAAAGTGTAAACGGCACTGCTCACAGCACTTCGTGGGTGGCGCTCGACTTTGTTACAGTGAACATTTGGCCTATAGGTCGACAGTATTTCGTGGCGTATTTTGTTAACACCTGCTGGTATTTGCACACTGTCTTAGACATCATCAGTGCATGGTTGTCGTTATGGCACTGACGGACTAGCAACAAACGATGTCAGATGTGTGAAAGACACGTCTATATACATGCTATTGCGCTGTCTAAACACACACTGCATGGACTCAGCCAGTTCATCGTCAGCTGCTTGGAGTTGCTGGTCATTAGCTCTGGCTGAACGAGAATCGAACACATCAGCATCTGAGAATTGGTTTCAAAATGCGGAATGATCGTTTAAAGGTTTTCTGTATGACCAACACAATCGTCTACAGCATAGTTCATAATCATAGTCATGATAGAGTGGTTTAAAGGGTCTGTCTAAACACCACAGATTACCACAAGTCACCACAGATCAGCTAAGATAGCAAATATTGTTCAGTTTGTAAACTTCAGATTGATGTATAGCACCACAGATCACCACAGATCCTAACCCTAACCCTGGCCCTAACCCTAATCCTAATACTAACCTTAACCCCAGCTCTAACTCTGCAATGCCATTATATCGATCTAAAGTTTGAAAATTAAACAATATTCTGCCATCTCAGCTGATCTGTGGCGACCTGTGGTTGATTTGTAGTGCTTAGGCAAACCGGTTTTAACTGGCCCACAATAATTTTTTTAAAATAATAAACATAATTTTTACTTTCCCAATAAAGACGTATTCGAAGCGAGAAAATGAAATGAAATGAACTAAAATCTATTTGCCATTTCCATTTCTTTTCAGTTTAGTTCTTTTCGTGTTCAATGGAAGTTCGATACAGTGTATTTCTGTGGCTTTAAACACCTGAAAGTGTCCGAGTATGACCGAGTAAATGGACAACTGTTAAGACCGGAACCGAAATAAACTTAAAGCGCGTACAGATGGACATTTGTTATAACTTAACTAAACTGAACTGAACTCGGCCATTGGTCAATTCAGATTACACGTAGTTCAGTTCAGTTACGTCGCTCTGTACGCGTCTTTAGTTGTCAGAACTTGTAGCACAACATAACGTGTGACGTCTCTCGGAAGCAGGGTTGTTAGCAGAAACAAGTTCAAACGACATCGCGCGGGGTGCTGCGACATGAAGGTTCTCTGTTCAATCAATCTATCAGTCAAAAAATAACCACTTACAAAAATGACCAGTGATGTACAACAAAGCTAAGAGCTAAAAAAACCTAAGGATAATGTACAAAATGCAAAAACTAGTCAGAGATAAAACGCTGTTGTGAACAAATTCCGCAACCGACGAAATAGTACGGTATGTTTGCGTCAACGTTTTGATTTTTATAATTGTCTGTTTTCGACGAGTTAAGATGTGACTGATTTAATTTCCGCGTTTTCATAATATATTGGCGTCGTTTATCTCTACCATTTGTGATAAATAAAGATTTTCATGGTCGTCATCATTATCCTGAGCAACAGCAGCAGCAGCTGTGGACCGAGCCCAGCTGAACTGTCAATCAGAAATCGCCAGTCACCATCACACGCAGATCATCTGACCGCTAATATAACAGTGCATGACAGCTTCGCCCGCGGGCTGCTTGCATGTGTCGTGCATGCAGACGTTTGGTTTCTGCCGCTGATTTTCGTTTTGACGTCCGGTGACTCTTCATCTGCGACCTTTTCAGCTATAAAATAGGCATTCAGGTTATATTAACCTAGGTCAACGTTCATGCCAACTACGGTTTTTTCCTACGTTTTTTGTTTTGGAGTAAGAGTCCATAGGAGAAAGACGGACGGACAGACGGACGGGTGGACGGACGGGCTAGCAAGACCCGTACAACTGCGTATTAGGACGGCCGCATAAAAAAACATGCTCTTATAAAAGATCCGAGAGCTAGCCACAGCGCAACTGTACACATGAGTCGAACGTGTCCAGAAGTGCTTGACAACTTCGGAAGCAGCAGCTGATTGACATGAACTAGGCCTAATAGCGCAGCGCAGTGGATTTGCTAAAGGTTTTACTTATTTCTCATACCACTGATGGTAAAATGCAAGTTGGTTTGAACATAAATTATTTTCCTACGGTTGCTTGCAAGTGACTGGAGAGACATTCGAATGCACAAGCTGAAACTTATATATATTCCGTCCACTTAGCAGCTATATACCAGGACGTCCTCCTTCGTGTCCGACGCTAGCTACAACAGTGTGTCACAGTCAAGGCATGCAGTTATGGAAGTCTTGCGCCAAATATAGCAGTTTCTCAACGCCAGTGGCGGTTTTAGGCCGAGGCTGGGGGGCACAGGCCCCCCAGTTACGTGGCAACCCATAATTTTTTCGCGCGACAGCAGAATGGTTCGTGCGTCTTAGCCATCGTCTAGGCATCTGTCTGTCCGTCTGTCAGTCTGTCTGTCACACTTGTGATCTGTATCAAAACGGTGCAAGCTAGGATCACAAAATTTTCAGCATGGGCTGCCTCAAGGTCTCTAGTTTTTCGTGACAAAATTTCGTGCCTGTGGGTGCGGGGTTCCCCTCGAACGAGGGCGTCAAAGAGGGATACCTCTAAAACGTTAGTTTGCCGTTATTGGCTCGTATAGTGTGAAAACGGTTGCAGATAGGTACAGACATGCTGCTACCATAACAAGCACTGGTGACAGGCTTTTTAGATTTATCAACATCGATGACCTTGAACGACCTTGAATCCCTTAAAAGAATTTTAGTAAGTTTTTCGCAATTTTTTTGCATTTTTTTGGATGCAACGCACAGTACAACACTGAATTGCGACGAAATGGCTGGAGATAGATCAAGACAACCTGCGTATGAGATTTTCAGCATTAAACGCAGATTTTAGCAGTTCACATGTCGACCCCGTAGGTTCAAGAATTCTTGCGCACGCGAGCGTCAAAAAGCGGCACCCCTCTAGAAAGTGGTTATGTTACTGATATTGGCGTGTCTAGCGTGAAAATAGTTGCAGATAGGCCTAGATATGCTGCGTATCATGAGAATCACTAGTGACGAGCTTTTTAGCAATACTGACATCGATGACCTTGAATTACTTTGAATTCCCCCCCCCTAAAAATAATAGGGAGTTTTAATGTTTTTTTGGCAATTTTCGGCTCCGGTGCAAACTTCAAAGTTTGAACTGCGACGAAATGGCTGGAGATAGACCAAGACAATCTGCGAAAAAGAACTGCTAAGGCCGTCGCGCGTTTCATGGGCTTTGCTCAAATTACTTGTTTGCAAAGATAACACAAATATATCATTTCTTTGCGTTTCCAAATTGTAAAAAATGGGCAAATTTGCGGTTTCAATTAAGCGTCCATAGACCAAAAGTTCCTCAGCTTCAGAGGGGCTTCGCCCCCTGCTACCCCTGACCAGGGGCTCTGCCCCTGAACCCCGCTGGGGGCTCTGCCCCAGACTCCCGTTATAGGCTCGCGCTATCGCGCTCGCCATAGGGCCGTGCCCCCCAGATATTGCAGCCTAGAACCGCCACTGCTCAACGCCGAGTAACTTGATGCCCGGAAAGTCAATGCTAATTTCGAGCGAATTTAACCAAATTTCCCCGCGACATTTGCCCAAAATACGACAACCGCAAAAGCCTCGTATGAAGGCCAAGCGACATGAAAGCATGACGATGTTTTTGTGCGAATAGGGGTTTGTGCAATTTTGTTCGCTATGCAGGCGTCCAGTAAACGCTAAGTATCTTCTCGAATTGGTCAAATGTCGGATAACTCAAGCTTCGCGACTTCATCGTTCGTGATATCACCCTACATGCACGGGTTATTATAATCTTACCAGGTGTGCAGTAAATTATTATTACAGGTAAATCCAGATGCATCAGTTGCATAGCCATCGACGATCGTCTATGCAAGCATAGGCCTATACTCTTAGCATATCATCATCATCAGCAGCAGCAGCAGCAGCAGCAGCAGCATCACTGTCGCAGTATCGCTGTAGAAATTGCTTTAATCAACATCAGACAAAGCATTCTCCATGCTCTTTGCTGTTTTGCTACAAGGAGAGGGTGCGGTCAGCCGTCAGTACGGGGGCGCTGAAATCGCGGGAGTGGACATTGAGGGAGTAGCGAAACAGCAATAAGCAGCGATCAAAACGATAGCAGCAGCAGCAGCGACGAGTTGGACGAAGCTCAGACTCCAACAGTTCCTGCTCCAACAGCGACGGCTACAACGTCGTCAGCGTCGGCCGTGACAGAGTCACAATTCTGCGAGGTGTGTCTGATTGCACCGCGCGAGAGGTTCGCATTGGTGCCGTGTGGGCACGCACGATTTTGTGAAAACTGTGCAATGCGAGTTGCTGAGATGGATGCAGCGTGTCCGGTGTGTCGTGGTATGATCACGATGGTGATGCGTATTTTTCATTAGAGACAGTGCTTATAGGCTACACGTACACGAGACTGACTGCGAGCTATCTCGTAATTTTCACTAGAGACAGTGTGAACTTTGCTACTAATGTAACTGTTTGAGTGCTTAATTTCACACGTTTGCGATGCGTATTTTTTATTGCATTTGACTTTTTCAGTATTTGGTAGCATCATAAACATCCAAAAATCCCCACTATTCACATTTTTTGAGTTGACATGTCCAAAAAACATAGCTTTCCGTTTCATGGTTATAGGCTACATGAGAGTTTTCGTTTTGTGCCGCATTTGCCAAAAATAACTGTAACACATAGGCCTACTAAGTGTATAACTGAGACTTTTCTGTGCGCACATACTTTTTCTACTACCAATCACTCCCGCAATGTCCACTCCCGCGTTGTCCACTCCCACGATGTCCATTCCTGCATTTTTGACCGTGCCACGATGTCCACTCCCGCGATTTCAGTCGTCCCGTCAGTACACTTAGCTGTCTGCGATCAGATCCACGTTCTCTGTCCAGAAGTCCGTTTGCCGTATATTTTATTGTGGTTGACGCTCATTTTGCAGCAGGAAATTTTTCCAACAAGTCATGTCTGTTTTTGCTAATTGTCAATTAATTGGACTGACATGACTTTGCCTAGCCGGCATCGTTATTATGAGAAGAAAATAGGAAAATTAAATTTGAAGCTATCCTGTGATAGGCTACTGATTATTAGTTAAGTTTTTAAGAGTTAATTTTGGCATAGGCCTACTACATTTGTTTCTTGTTTAGATGCTTCTGCTTTCTGCTTGTTTCTGCTTGTGTGTTTTTCAATATAGTAAATAAAGATGAATCTTAGTAAATAATATCACCAGAATGGACAATATAGCAGACACAAAGAGTGTCTAGACTACACGGTGATTCGTGCATGGCGGTACCGATCATTGTGTTTGCGTTGTTGTTCGTCATCATAATATCGCTCATCGCTAGACTATCCGTTCGCCTATGACCGCCGCAGGCCGAACATGGTGCTTGATTGTCTCCAAGCTCACATGATTACAGGACACTCGCAGACCGCGGCGCTGACCCGCATGCACCACACAGTAGGCCTACTCAATGCAATGTCCACGACTGCACCTGCTCAGCGGCACAGCAGCGGTACAGTGCAGAGGCCAGTTATGTCATCGCACAGTGCACAGTGGACATGCGACGACACTGACCATTCACCGCCATGCAGTGGCCGAACCAGGAACATTCGGCTGGTTTCAAAAAGCTTAAAATCTAGCAAAAAAGACAATGCATGCGAAGTGTCAAAAACATACAGGCAGATTTTTTTGTTTGTAATCTCATACCAAATGAGTGGAATTTAGACTAGAAATACTGAGTCTGAAATATACAGCGGGGATCATGACCTCGAGAGTCGAGATAAGATCATGGTGATGGTCTCGCCGCTGCCGCACGACCGATCAAACTTGGTCTTTGTCTTATGTCTCGGAGATCTGTCAGTATGTTACAACTTGATGATTTTGGTGCTCATCTTGACGTGGTATACATCATGTTTCAGTTTTAAACTTCAAGCATACATATGCTTTTTTGCTAAACTATTATGATTCTGCTTCCGTGCTAGCCTATAGCATATTGTTATAGGCCTACCTCAACGCAAAATACCTGCACGCGATTGATCCAAATCGCGTCACGCGACGTTCACAAATATGCATTGTTGCCCGGCAGGCAACAGTTCACTTCAATGTATTAAAGTCGTCAAGTGATTTTTATTTAAGTGATTTCTGCTTGAATTTTTTTCTTTTCGTTTTGAGGTATAACTGAACAGATAGTGCTTGGCGTCATCGATCATTATTGAAAGTTTTATCCCCTCTGTTAAAAATGTTGTCCTCAGTCTTCGACCTCGTGGCAACATTTTACGAACTTCGTGGATAAAATTTCCAAGGATGACCTCGACGCCAGTTACTATATAGTGCAGTCGTCATTCTCTGTGTCGATCTGCATGGTTTCAATCGTTCGCCTGTCACCACTCCTCGGATTTTGGTCTTATATTTACGTCACAGATGTGCACACTTTCGAGAAGTGGCCTTTCAAGTCGGCGGCGAAGCAGAAGTTTAGCTTCGCCACTGTCGCGGTGGTCAGTCTGACCCGGTAATTGGTATCACTACAGTTCAGCGCCACGCGTTTGATCTATTATTCACGCTGCTAGGCTCGGCTTAGCGCCGATGGATCATTTTGCCATATTTTGTTACAATGGTAGGGAAGCGAGCACGTGGTCGTTGAGCGATATAACAGACAGACGGATCAGTGCAGCGCGCGCGCACTGCACTCATGCCATATTGTCGCTGACTGAAACCGCCCAACGATAGCCGAACTAATGACTAGCGAACGTGACAGAAATGTAACTAACGAACATACCCAATTACACAACTGCCATGCTGTCGCTTCCCTATTTTGGAGTTTTAGACATTCCATATACCGTAGGCCTATATAGCCTAGGCTTATGCCAGGGAGAAGATTCCACATAGCGGTAGGTATAGCCTACATTTTTGGTTAGCTTTTAATTCAATTACGTACGCAGGCCCTGTTGTTGCAGTCTTGAAAGTTGAAACATTTGCATAAATTTGAGTTTTGTTTTACGGATTTATACTAGTTTCTACAGCTTGTATAACGTTTTCTGCTATCTGCGCCCGTCGTCAAAAAAACTTTCGGAAAACCTTTAAAAAATCTAGGAATTTTTTTAACTAATAGGCCCTATAGACAAAAATCGCAACGCAAGGCGTAGCCAGGATCTTGTTGTAGTGGGAGCACTTGAGGGGTGGATATGGGGAGGGGTGTCCTCTCCCCATAGGGAAAGAGTCTGGGGAGCTATGCTTCCTTACCAGAAAATTTTCGAATTTTTGGCCTGAAAATGACGTGTTTTGGTGCATTTTTGGCACTATTTTTAGTAACTGAGTAGACTCCTAGGGGGCACGTGCCCTCAGTGCCCCCTATGGCTACGCCAGTGGTCCATGATCAGGGAAAATAATGTTACATAGCAAAAAGTATACAAAAAGAAACTAAACACAAAGCTGATACAAAAACTTTAATAAAAGATGTTTGTTTCTGCTTTTCTTTCAGTTTTTCCTATGACTTACGTCGTGCATGCAGGCGCCGGACAGACAGACGGACGGACGGGTTAAATGATGTGCCACCCACGGTGATTCGCTGACATGCCGTCACCATTGACAACGTCATCACTACCTGTCAATCTCAGTCACGTGGCAGTGGCTCAGCCAATCGCAGCAGCTGGTGGGCGGTGACGCCGCGCTGCGACAGCGAATGACTGACCGCGGTCAGCTGAATGGACAAGGCAATGACGTCATCACTGACCAATATAGCACGTGCGCCTGCTAATGCCTGGTACTGCAATTGGCGCCTGAAGTCACATGCGCCGCTTTAGCCCGGAAAATGGTGGCAGCAAGTTGCTAAACTATAGCCTACTGTGTGCTCAAGTCAACTCAGTCTCCTATCCTCAGCTGGATGAAAAATGAGTACTTAGTGTACTAAGTGGAGCGTCCGGCTCCCGCACCAAGAGACAAGTTAAAAAGCACCATTGAATGAGCTGTAGCCTACAAACCGACGAGCTCGCAGCAGTTCAGTGCACTTCGTACGTTTTATATCCCGTTTACACGACCAAGCTGGCTCGACGAGAGCAAGACGAGCGCACGACGAGTCGTCCGCAAATTACTGTACGCTATAGCAGAATGTAAGCATATAAAACCCAATTATGTAGAGACAGTAAAAGTCAGAAATGAGGTAAAGTAGTCCGACAATAAATACGACGTTTGTTCCCGATTATGCCACAGTCTCTGGCCTATACACCCGTAGAAGGCATCGGCGTGTAGGCTTACAGAGCAACGTAATACCACACTTACACGATCGAGCAAACGTCGAACAGACATCCAGCAAGCATCGAACAAACATCGAGCTGACTCGTCCATAACATATAGCCAGCTCGTCGAGACAGCTTGATCGTGTAAACGGGGTATAACTGAAATGAACAGAACTGAATTCAACTGTCATTGTTTAGTTTTTGACGAACTGACCAATGGGCAAGTAGTAATGCACTACAGGCACCGTCTAACGGTGTCGGTAGCCTATGTGACTACGCACGTACGCCTCAGCCAATGACCAATGGGCTCACCTTGTTTGCCCATTGTCCAGTTCGTCAAAAATAAACCGTGTCAGTTCAGTTCAATCCAGTTCAGTTGCGTCGTTCTGTACGCGGCTTAACAGTAACTTCTACAGGCCTATAAGAACAGGTTAGCTGTAAGCTCAGAAGGGTTAATTGTTCCAAGCACCGCAAATAGCCGTCAGTCGATCTGAGCGTATTTATTCACGACCTGCTGTCACGTTTACACGATGCTCAGCTTATCCCAGACTGCATGCAGTAATCCCCCACTACAGGTAACCCGACACAGGTAACCGCAGAGCACCTTTCTATTCCTCGATATCCTTACGGTACACAGAATTAATCATTTTTAGAAATAATTTGCTATTAATGTTTGACAAAACTTTAGGACCCATGTTTCATCATGCAGAGTTTAAAAAACTAGTTTTTTTAAGATATGTTTTAAATTTTTCTATGTTTTGAAGAGTTTAATTCTTTTTTTCATAGTTTTTTTCGAGTTTCAGTGAACCGTGAAAACCGGATAAAAAATTACGACCCACGAAGAATATCATTCATACTGCGTCACTTTTTCCCCATAAATTATAGCAAAAGTCACGATCAGAGTGTGAAATTAATTATGATCTGAATTGCACATCTATTGAATAACTTTAAAAACCATAAAATTGGATTTCTGACGTTGTTAAAAACTTTTAAAGCTTAGATTGTTCAAAGAAATTTTCTAGCCTTGAAAAAAATAGGCTGTAGGCCAATAGCTTCATGCAACATCATTTTTCCAGCCCTGTGAATTGGTCCGCAAACTTTTGTAGACTTCAAAGTTTAAAGTGCTTGGGCTTGCAATTTATTCGCGAACCAAACTCTCGCTCTTGACGGAAGTAAATGGCCGACAAATATCGACAATAGCTTACAGTGTACTTAATTCAGTAAATTTCAGTCATAGGCCTACCTGTAAGTTTGGCAGTAGCTCAGTAGCTGAGCCCGTTGAAAAGTAGACGAAGAATTAAGGAAATCGTTCAACAGTCGCTTCTGGTTCGGAAACTGTCGATGACGTCACAGGCGAAGCGGAAATGACGTCACAGTACCATGCGAACTACACGTTCTCCAGTCTTGTAACGCGTTCATGACACTCGAGAGATAAGCTAGGCCTACAGGTTCATAGAAGCGCGCACTGTTTAAATATCAGCCGCTGCCACAAGTGTTGCTGCTGCTGCTGCTGATAATGATGATGCTCCTAGACTCCTAGTATAGTGAGCGGAGGGGCGATGAAGTAAGCCTAATAATAACGACAAGACAGCAGCAGCGCCTCTCCAATTCGGTGACGTCACCGATTAAGCCACGCCTATAGGCCTCGCTGCTGCAACAGCTGGACGTTTCTTCTATAGGCGACTTCCATCTCCATGCATAACTCAGCTAGTAATTTTTCTTCCGTGATCCACCGCCTGTCAACTAACTGCTCGCTAGAAAACTGACCAATTCAACCGAAACTCTGTAGCTCCTTTTACTGATGCATACATTAATGTGCAGCAAATTAGGCCTACAACTCCAATGAATTTGTTTAATTAATTTAATCAGTCGAGGGGAAACGAAAAGGAACGCGGTTCCTCTAACCATGTTTAGAAGAGAACGATCGACGTTCCCCCAAATTAAGTTTATCAGAACATGGGCGTTGGAAGTATTTGAAAGTTGGGGGAGCAAGCAGTGTCCGGCGGCCATGGCGAGCGCGTGGAGCGCGAGCCTATAACGGGGTCTGGGGGCGGAGCCCCCAGCGTGGTCCAGGGGCAGAGCCCTTGGTTGGGGCCCCTGAAGCTGAAAGCTTTTTGGTTCTTGAACGTCCCACGAAGCGGCAAAACTCTAAGATGTCTAAGTCGATTCGACTCATCGCAGTGCAGAAGGCTCAAACTTTTGGGGGAGCAAGAGCTGCCAAAAGTTGGGGGAGCAGCTGCTCCCACTGCTCCCTCTGTTCCAACGCCCATGTATCAGAACAAGGGGGACCGTGAACGATGATGCAGGAGGCCCTATACGCTTAGCTCTGTACGACTGTACCTTAGTGAGACTCATAGGCCTATCTGTCGTTCACTGAGATTAGCCTATTGGGCGTAATATTTTGATGCGAGGTAAAAATGCCCCTTGGACTCCAGGCCTAATAATAATCATCTGCCAAACACCATCCGACGCAGTGGCAATCAGAAAGTTTAAATTTTTGAGGAAGTTTTAGTGTGAGATAATATGTTGTGCAACGTATTTAAAGACGTTGCAACAGCAGAACTGTCGGTCGCTGGTAGCCTAATAATGATAATGATCAGTTCTGTTTTTTTAGTTAAGCTGTATATTTTTGTTTTTTTTTGGTTTATTACGCTGTCAGTGTCTTGACAAATAAGGTCGTATATATGATATAATAAATATTAGTACAAAAGGTGATATCACTAAATGCGGCTTCAAAAATAGGCCTACTCTACTAAAATGCGTGTGCATCCGGATCTGCGCTCCGAATCCTGCTGGGGGAGCTTACAACGCTCCTCAGACTTCTTAGCTAGATTAAAGGAGGAGGGCTGTTTCTATAAGGGGAGAGAAAAGGAAGATAAGGGAGGCGTTCCCCATAATAATTTTGACCACTGGACAGCTCGTGTAATAAAGCTATTAAACGTTGGCGTCTGCAATAGCCCATTCAATAAGTTCTATATTAAGCTGAAACATGCCTGTGCCTCACGCCACGCGTTAAAGACAATAACTCTGTCTGTGGGTTGCAGAAATATTAATATTACACGCAGATTCGCAGACACTCATATGCAACACTACCACGCATGTGATTTAATTAAAGACAAGACTTTGTGCGTGGGAGTGATAGCAGCTAGAGAAGGTAATAAAAGTCTAAGAGTATTGTTAAATATCAGCTTCAACAACAGGAAACCCATCGGACACGCCGCATCTTATTACAGCTCAATTATTCATCATCATCATCGTTTTCATCAACGTAACACAGTTTTGTTTTTAGTAATTACTTGATGTGCCTTCTTGCGTCTACTTCCTTCCAGTCTGATTACTGTTAGGTTAAGAGCCTAGGCCTATCCCGTTTCTACCTACACTACACTTTCTAACTAGAATGCAGTCAAAGACCGCAGACCTCCGCCAACGCCATGTCGTTCGCCAGGTTGCGTCACCATATTCGGTTTGGCAGCGGTTTCCCTTATGCCCCATTTAACGCAATGTTAACGAAAATTTCAAAGTGATCCAGAATCCAGGATTCCTTCCGGATCATCCCCAGAACTGAACCACTTGTAGTTGTTGCCATTCCCGACATTCCCAGAAATTTTCAGAAAGATCCGTCCATAACTTTTTGAGTTATCTTGCAAACAGACAGACAGACAGACAGACAAACAAACTCTGGCAAAAACATAACCTCCTTGGCGGAGGTAATAATGTCACATTATTAAACGTCATTGTTACAGTATTAGACTGGCCTAGGCCTATATGTAACAAGTTTACAATGATGTCAGATACTGCAGAGGTGGGCTATATTCCGATAAAAACGGCACGTAGATTCTGTTACACCAGTCTACCAGACACGTACATGAGAATGATGAGTGTAATTTCCACCCTAAATCCAGCAGTCTGTAGCTGCACTAGAAACCACATCGCGGACGGAGAGAGTGAGACGACATTAAAATACTGAAAATATGTCGACCCAGTGGTGGCATATTGTGCGGCCGTCCTCACAGCTACATAAATTATGCACATCGGCTACTGCACTGTGCAACCGAAACCCTAATCCTGAGACCTGACATTTAACCTTCGAAGCTGAAGATAGGCACATTACTGAACGTTACTTAGCGCATGATTAGGCCTAACTAATGTTACATTAGCCACTCATGCGCTAAGTAACGTTCACATCAACTTTGGTTTTTAATTTTTTTATGTCTTTTTGTTTTATAGTTCAGGGCCCGTACTGTATGCCATGGTAGGCCTACAGACAAATGGATCACGAACAAACAGATGGACAAGACCAAGACTCATAACGCAGCCCATTAGGACGGCCGCATGATAACTGTCACTTCGTTTATGAGGGAAGTGTTATAACTGTAGTCAAGTTTTATGTTTTCCCTTCTTGTTCTGTGCTACCATAAGTAGTTCTACGTAACGTAAACTGGCCTTCTCGATCCGTACTGGGACTGCATTCTGATCCGGACTATAATTGTCAAATAGCGGCTGAGGCTGACTGGTGACAATGCCGGGGCATACCGCTGCCGCTGCTACTATGAGGTCCGTATAGCTTGGCGGCTGCTATCTGCTACTTCTGCTGGGTTCGAGGGTTCGTCGACGGTACGTCGAGTTCCGAGCGAAGCGGAGGGTTTCGAGGCTGATCCGTCATTCACTATCGCTGCGACTGATTCGTCATCATCACGTACACTGCCTGACGGGTGACTTTCCGTGCTTCCCATACTGACAGGTATCCGTATCTGGCTACCAGTTACCAGCGATCAGTCGACCTTCCCGGTACAATGCTACGGGTGCCAATACCCTACGGATGGAGATCCTATCAAGGGAGATCCGTCGATCTGTCAGGGCTTATGTGAGTGATTATTGAATGCGAGTTACGGGTCTAGTGACCCGTAGAGCTCGTCCGGGTTAAAGGTACATAGCTTCCGAATGATCCGGCAGTGGTTTCTGGATACGTGATCGGTACAGAGCTTCCGGGTCAATCGACAGTGCGACCCCTTTTTCACCGGCTACTTGCGTTGAGTTCGAGGACTGGAGTGGCAAGTGAAGTTGTACGGACGAGACGACGCTTTTATATGCGCGGACGGTCCTAGCACGCACTTACTGCGCATGCCCACCACGTAGCCCGCTGCGTCATGCTATTGAACCGTAGCATGTTAGTGCACCATCGCACGTTACTGATCCGTAGATTTCATCCGTAGATCTCATCCGTACGACTTTTGGCTACAGTGAACAAAAATGTAGGCCTACCTGGTATGGCTATATAATAATGCATACAAGCTACAACAGCGCTTTATGACAACGGATGCATAAAATATAATCACAAGACTCAGGAGATCCCAGAGACAGTCAGTTTGTCGAGAAGTTCGTTCAGTTCTGAGACGGCATCACAGTCCGGTCCGTAGTTTAGTTTAAACAGAGTCCTGGCTCGCTGGGCGGCCGATCTAGCCGCCACTGACATGTTGGCCACCATGCAGACCTCGGCGTACTTCACGAGTTCATTCGCCAACTCTATGCTCGACGCACCATAGATTGCTTCAGTCGCCGACACACTGGCTGACAGATGACCCGTGGCTGACACACAGTCGCCTGACAGAAAAACGATAAAACAATTTATTGACCATTGTTGAAGATCAACAACGCAAACAATCGGTTATAATTTAACCAGGCAACTAGTCGTGGGTTTAAACAAGAAGTTTAGCTTTAGCGCTTAGAGAACAGGGCATCAGATTATTTTGTGCTTTGACCTCGTTATAATGCTACTTTGAGAGATTTGGCTTTTTGCATTTAGTTATACATTACGCATGAGATTTTTAGCAAATACAGGCCTACATGGCAACGTACGCATCAGTAGTACACAATGTAGTTTTACGTGTCCTTTCTAAAGAATTCTGTAAATATATACTGCCACATATATGTAAAAAACGTTCCAGAAGAAAATAATTAAAAAACGTTAAAAAACGTTTATTACATCTGTGCCAAAGTCCATGCTGAATACTTCCATCATGAAGTGAAGACAAAGGACTGACTGACCTAGCATAACCTGGCAGCGAGCGAGAGCGTCGTGCCGTTGAGCCAGATGCTTGTTATGACGATGTAAACACGACTCACTCAGATCAAGACACGATTCCAGTGACGACCGCGCAGCTGTATAACATCATCATCATCAGAAGCAGCAGCAGCAGCATTGTACTGATTTGGCTGCAACTTGCAATGCAAATTTTGAGTGGGGATTCCAACCCCAAACATCCAATTCAGGGAAAGCTTATGCAGCCAAGTTAAACTGTCTAAAATAAGTCTTGTAAATAACAATAACAGCAAAGGATGGGTGCAGCAACAGCGGACTAAATTTAAATAGAAATACTTGGCATTACTAAACAAAAGTAAGGTAAATTCAGTCATAGTCAGCCGGGCTCTCTCATAGCTCTGTGTCTGTAGGATCGGTGCTCATCTCCGTTTTAAGGCCCTGAGCCATCACTAAACTACGGTGACCAGTCAAAAATGCGTAAGTCAAAATCACGGACCCAATAGCGCGGACACAAATGCGCGTTGACAAAAACGCGCGACAATACCGCGGACAAAATACCGCGCAAGACAATTGCGCGTCGAATTCAATAATACCAAATTCCACCAGACTTTCAAGCTGTGACGCAATACAAACAATTCAAATCCGTGAAACAGCAAAGCAAAAATGCAATTACGAAATCCATCAAAATGCGAAAAATGTTAAACTTACAAAGTTTAAATGTCGATATTGTGTGCTATTCCTCGCAAATAGTCAAGAAGCAGTCTGGTTCCATAAGTTGGCAGCAATGCGAGTAATGACGCATTTCCGCTTTTATCTTCTCCGCATCATTTTTTGCATTGTCCGGTGCATGCGCATGACGCACAATTTCAATGAACGAGCCATCTAGCAACTTTTTTCCACGCCCAACACAGTCACGACGCACACATCGCCATAATGAACTACCATCGAGGTTATTGCAGTCAAGTGTGTAACGGTAGCCTTCAAAGAGCACATTTTCTTTCCCACGTTGCGTGGTGATTAATTCCATGTTACCTGACGACTGTTTACTGACATAAACAAGGTTTGGAAACACATTTAAAACGGATTAAAAACATTATAAACACAGTAAAAACAGGTGCGTCAATCTGCGGTTAAAAACTGACTCAGGTAAAACTTGTTATAAACACAGCCGGCAGTAGTGGTAATTAGAGTTGGGTTGACAATATTTCGGTAATCGATCAGCGTTTCTATACCACGCCATTTTGACTCCGCGGCATTGTCGCGCTCATTTGTCCGCACGCTCTTATGTACGCCTAATTGACTACGCGATTATGACTTACGCGCTATTGTCGCGGAACCCTAAACTACAGCTCAGTTACATGGGTGGTAGGCTAGCCCTCTCCCTGTCGTTACCTTCCAGACGAGTAAGCCAGTACCAAATTATACAGCTTGGTGACAAAAGCACACGTGTGTGAACAATCGCCCAGAGTTTAAGTTACCAGGTAGTCGACAGGCTTGGAGTCAAACCAGCGACCTCGCGATCACTAGTCCGACATGCAACCATGAGATTACCCAGCAAGACACTAAGCCACAGTATACAGAACCAACTGTACAATGCAGACTCTCCAAAGAAAACGTGCTCTACAAACTTAGTATAAGATATACGATAAAATAAATACATCAGTCAAGTGAAGCCCACCTTCCAGCTGGTTGTCATCGAGCTGTTTCAGTGCTGTCTGCCACAGCCTGTCAGCCTGCGTCACTGCCCCCAATACTTTGACAACATCCTTCATCAGCTGTGAGCACTCGAGACATCTGTACTGGTCACGTGACTTGATTACAGGTCCGCGGCAACTGTGACATCGCAATGCCTGACACCAGACAAATGGCACAGTTGATACACAGACAGGCAGACAACACTACGCCACATGTATAGCTATAGCCGGCACTGATGATGCTTTCAGCAATGATTACAAAAATAAGTCTTACATTTCTTATGTATTTATTGTTTTAACTGCTGCTGCTCCACAAACAGAGAAATAACAATGATTGGCTTTGAAAATTACACAAGAGAAGCGATCAGAGATATCAAACTTCTGCTGAGAACAGTGCTGTCACCTAGTGAACACCACAGACTCGAGAAAAATACCTTAATCAAGACTTGGATAATGAACTGTTTTGCGTCTCCACATGTTTGTGAAATTTCATCGAAATCCGTTCATAACTTGTTAAGATACACTGCAAAGATTCATTGAACGCTCCATCTCCTGATGCACAAACACTCGGGGAAAGCTACCAAAATCCTTCTTGGGCCATGCCAACACCATCAAAAAAATCTCAACCAAATTTTACACAGGGATGGAGAGCAGCCTGAGGACCAATCACTAAAAGTTTAATGGCAATCTGGTTCAAACACTTTTACCAAAATTTTGGACAACAAATTTTGCACAAGTGGGTCCACTGTAATCACCAGATGGCAGCACTGTTCTTCATAGAGATCTGAGATCTCTGATCACCTCCAGTCATATCATACTGTGTGGCGAAGAAAGCATTAGTGATTAATTGAAATACTCAAAGCAATGTGAGTCAACAGAAACCTGAAAATAAAGGTCCAGATCGGCGTCGTCAGCACAGGCAGAACACTGACAGTCAAAGAAATATTGTTCACAAAGATGCTGACGTCGCTCGGCACGTGGCATTCGCCTGTAGTGTGGACCTGAACAATAAATTAATACATTAACAATCAGTTATCATCATCATTATCATCAGCAGCTCAGCAACAGCAACATCTCAACAGCACTAGAAACGATAACAAAAATTAATGATTAATTAGACATAAATTCCATTCCAAAAAAATGCATTTTCCTGCTAACTAGCAAGTTTTTCAGCTACTGAGCTATAAGCTTTCGCAGATGCACCAAGATACAATTATTGAGCGCTTTCTCACCAAGTCTTGTAAAAAGACTAAAATGTTGACTTTTTCAGGAGTAGCAGATAATTGAAATAAATTTAGATGCTTGTCATGATGTCACTGCATGTACATTATACTGTTTTATCGACGTGACTAATCAAAATTTTATAATTCAAACTAATTATCATTAAAACTTTTCAATGATACTAATGCTTAATTTCTGCAGCTCCACTAACAGCAAGCATTCGGAAACTTCAAACGCCTGCCAAGTACTGTGTATTATTACTAGCTGTCCATAACAATTTCAGAAAAAAAGAATCATGTAAAAATAAGTCTGGGTGTCGTCTGTGATCGAGATCAAAGACCCCTATAAAACACTAGTCAACTGTTCCTTGGGGCATAACCAGATCCATCTACAAAATCTGATCAAAATCAGTTGACAACTTTTCAAGCAACTTCGCACAAAGAGAAAAAGAGAGACAAAGTCAAGTGATTACACTTCTTTCCACTTAAACAGTAACCACAGCAAAACAAAGAACTAAAAAATGCACCATCTATACCAACAAACAAGTTTTCTCACTGACTATAGATTTTTTTTCTCTCACCATTTTCCTGACCTTTAGTCAATTTTCTTATCTTTCCCCGATAACTGCTGAATTGCCCCACTTTCCAGGTTTCAAAGACAAACGTTCATCATAGGCAGCATTATGCACAATTATAAACTGTCTGATCATCTGATATATGTAATGCTTGCGGATTACACATTTTTATATGCCATTGGGTAGTTGCTAACCGTAGCAGTTGAATATTTCATCCCCAGCAGCAATGTTCTTCACAGCACGAACGACTAGAACATTATTGCGGAAACTGCACAGAAAAACAATAATTTAATGAGATTTCCGACTCTACATCACCCAAATTGATATAATGTCTATAACATACAACTAAAATAACTAAAATTATCAAACTGACAGATTAACAGCTGAGTTCTAACAGGGAACAAATCATAATTAAATTATAATTATAACTACCGCCATAATTCTTTTGGTGTTTTGTTGCAATTTGTTTTGCTAAGAAAAAGCTAACATAATACCACATCCACTTTAGCAATCAAAAATGCTATCTTACCAAACATGTTTATGGATTGGGAAGGCTAAAATATCAACAAGTTAGATCAGGCTTAAAAAGAGAACTGTTTGAATTATAATGGGCAAGGTCACGCTGAAAAATAAAGGGACAATTTTGGCTAAATAATTTAGAGCCAAACACCAATATATTTCAAACCTAGAATATATATGATAGAAAAATTACAAAAGAAGCTGACCTAAATATCACTCAGCAAGCTGGCTGAATTGCTGATAGAAACTAACTGACCTAGATATGAGTCATCAAGCTAGCTAACCTGACCTGGATATGATGGAAGGATCGCATGAGTGGTTCATAAGACTGGCAGTGGGATAGATCGCCGTTGCTATGCGCACTTGTTGGCTCTCATCCACCGCTGGGGAACCTGGAACCTCTCCGCCACTGGTGGAAAGCTGACTATCGAAAGCTGGTCCGGCAGCCTGTGATGATGATGATGCGGTGTTGAGTCGTATTACGGCAGTGATGGCGTGAGCATTGCTGACCAGCTGACAAATGTGTCGCAGTAACAACGAGCCAATGAGATCTCTCACACTGGCAACATCTAGCCAACCAGACCAGTAGCATACATGTTAGCAAACGTTTCATGGCTCGACTTTAGAAGTGCTGATCTAGTCGGCACCAAATTTGGCAATAATCATTGTCATTTCATTCTTAACAACAAATCATAATTCATTTGAACCAACTTCGGAAAATAACGTGACACCAATTTTTGTGGCCTACCTGGAAGATAATGGGCAAATGGTTGAATACATGTATAGCTGTTCATGGAAACCGATAACAGAAATATGCAGCAAAAAAGTTGTGCCACGTTCTTTTCTGAAGACGGTTCAAATAAATCACTGACTTATCTCTATAATGCACACACACAGAGGATAAAAACGAACCTTGCATTTCTTGTTCTGGCTGAGAAACAGTTGAAGAATGTTTATCAGAGCTCCAGCTGGTGAAAAAATCAGTCTCATCAAGCAGAAGCAATAAAAGATAGGCAGTCTACAAACACAGCAATAGGCTGAATATTATACGACTATAATAAGAATACTGGCTTAACAACGACAGATCAAGGCGTCACGGCAAAAACAGCAAAGAAACAACTGCCCTCTCCTCACCAAAAAATGCATCCTGTCTGACTATATTCTTCTTGTCAAAAAATTTTTTTTCCAAAAATTAAAAAAATGCGGCTAAAAAATTTAAGCACAAAATTGAAATTCTAAACACCCATATCCCCTCTGTCATAAAGTTGCAACTGTCTGAAAAACGGCAACTTCTTGCACCCAACTTTTAAACCCATGATGCTGCTCATGGTAAAAAACAAGTCAATCTTCTACAGTATCAACAGTGACTTAGACCATTTCAAATGCACGTTTAGTTTCAGTTTATAGCAAACAAATACTGGGACAAGTTGCACACCACTGAAATTCTTCGTTAGTTTTACAACATGAATATTTTACACTCTAATGCAGCAATGCATCTCAGGTGTGATGGTATCTTTAGTGATTATTTTCGAGTGCAATTTTCAAAAACGGGTCAAATAGAGGTGAAGGATTTGTAAAGTGCTTCAGGGTAACCCAACAAAGTTACAGAGCATCACCTGCCATATTGGATCACACAGTGTTATCTGGCGCCTGATACCGGTGAATGGGTCTGGCCTTAACCCCAACCAAGCAGGCCAGCACTCTTTATTTACCTACATCAGACAGATAGAACGCTGAGTTGTCTTTGGTGGTTGGTTAAATGGTGCTGTCCACAGAGCGTCACTCACCCAAGTAGTAAACACTTGACAGCAGCCCAACCAAGAGTCAGACCTCTTGACTGGATCAATGGTGAACTTAATGTGGTTCACTGATAAAAAATGTTCATCATGTCAGCACTAAGTGACATGGGGACACGAAATCAGGCATCTCACGATCCAAAAACTCAGTTCACTGTACTAGTGCACTGTCTTGCTTCAACGTGTGAAAGTCCAACTATCCCCACAGACATGTAAATGTGATTGCTTTGCACGTTTTTTGTGGCTGCAACTGTAAAACTTCAAGAATTTGTCATCAAGGAACCAGATTTTTCACCATCGGAGCAGGGTAGCAACTGACAGCACCAGCTGAGACTAGCAAGCTTGTACCCATGACACATTATGATGTCAGCGTTATGTCACGACTAGCAAAGAATATTTAATCAACTGCCATATTTTGTTGAAATATTTTAAATTAGTATTTCTTCAGCTACAACTGGTAAAAATTTCATGTAAACTGATCATCGTTTAAGTGAATTATGAAAGAAAGAAAAAAGGATTGTTTTTTATGAAACAGTGTGAATATCAAAATGCTTCACCTATCCACGGCATCTACAAAATGTCACCCATCCAAGTAATAACCACTTGACAGCAACCCAACAAGGAGTTAACCCACAACTTCAGAATCATAAATCCAACGTCCCAACCGTTACGCAACCAAGCCATAAAAAGAATTCTGAAAGTTGTTAGAAATGGGCACAGTATTGACAAAAACTCAAGAGTGTACAATTTTTAAGCACGACAGCAGGTACTGGTATAGCGTGTCTTAGCCATCGCAATTCTGTCTGTGTGTCTGTCTGTCCATCCGTCTGTCACACGAGTAAATCAGTCAAAAACGGTGTAAGCTAGGATTACCAAATCTTCACTGTCAGCTGCCTGGAAGACTCTAGTTTCAGAAATCATAAAGATTTTCCATAAATTTGAAGGGGGTCAAAGAGTGGCACCCCCGTAAAAGTCGTTATTTTACCATTGTTGGCCAGTCTTTCATGAAATCGGTTGCAGATAGGCATGGGCATGCTACCTATCACAACAAGCACTAGTAACAAGCTTTTCAGTTGTATCAACTTCAATGGCTTTGAAAGACCCTAAACTTCCGTAATAAAGGGTTTTTATTGATTTTTGCGATTTTTGGCTGCAGTGAACACTCCAAGAATAAACTGCGATAAAATGGCTGGAGATAGACTGACAGTTTGCGAACAGGAACCGCTATAGGCTTTCGTGCGTCGCGTGAGCATTAGCTCAAATTTCTTTCTTTACTCATGGTGTTCCACTAAACCAGCCAGTGAAAAACTTAAGTTTTGATTTAAGTAGATAAAAGCAAAAATGACAGCAAACAAAAGGTCAAAAGAAAATCTCTCAAAACTAAGGCAGTGCATTCATTACCAGAGTATACTGAAAAAGATCCTCTGGCAGCATGTGATCCTCATGGGTCATAAGATGGTACACGGCTGTGTAATTGCACTCATATCTGCCACTACACATTGCACCAAGCAGAACCTGGGGACCATCTTCACTGTCAGCTGTATTCTGTGTGGTTTTTGCATTAGCAAACTCTGCAAAACCAGTCAAAATTACTAGATTTCATGTGAGAAAGACCATGAAAAATGGTAATCATACAATGTCATTAGTTTCTTAAACAAATAACTTTCTACGTAAAGCATGACTTACACATTTAACCTTTAGCATAAAAATGTGTGGCATTTTGTGCTTAATGAATACATCCAGTCTGATAATAAAATTAAACACCTGTAAAAATTTCAATGTTGATTTGTGTATGTGTACGCAATGGTGGCTTGGCCTAGTTGTAACACTGTTGGCTACATCAACAAAATTACTCAACGCTGTGCCAGGTTAGTACTGAGATGGGTGACCATTAGCAAGGGGTATACTATCTTGGTATGTAACCAGCCACCAAGCTCAACTCAGCCTGGCCATGTCTCCAGTAACAGCCGAGGCATATTTCACACCATGCAATGCACTAGCCCCATATACATGGCATGGCAGTGTGAACTGGTGTCTGCCTAATGACAAACCAAATGGAGATCAGCACCGAACAATCTGCCTTGTGGCTATGAGGGTGTAAGGCTGCGTTCACATAAACATGAGTACCAGTCCGGCACTGTACAGACTCCCGTATACAGATTCCGGCAAACATGATTTTGTGTGTATTTCAATGGCGGACGTTCACATACATACAAGGGTCATCCCAAAAGTTTCTGGCCTCAACATATTGAACAACAATATTTTCCACAATCTGTACATCAGTGAAACGTACATCCTTTACCGACTCATGTGAGTCTGCTGCGGATATGACGTCATTGTAATTTACGACGTCACAGAGAATTAAATAGAAACGATTTTCAGCATCAACAAACGAGGCTTGAGTTAGTTATCATCGTAGATAGCGAACACCATCATGACCAGATTTCAAATTTTAAAACAGACAATAGTCACTGAAGGTCAGGTCATTGCTGAGTGCAGAGTGGTCTTAGCGTACAAAGTCACAGTCGTAAACAGCCAGCTGGGTAACTGTAGACCTTAGAATGGACTGCAGTGCTGAAATTAGGAAAGGGTGTGTAGGGCTTGCTCCCAGCCCCCTTTCCATCAGAGGCCCACGTAACTACTCACAAATTCTGATTTTCCTTTTATTAACACAACTGATATAATTAGGAGATAAATTTCAAATCAAATCTTTTTGATACTGTCCAATATTGCCATTTCGTCGTATTTTAGATGAAATGCCCTTATTTGTGGCCACCACAAATTAGACTATAGCATATCAACAGACACAAATGAAAAACTCATAAACGTATTTGTCAGGGCTTTCGTAAAAAATCAGATGCCACGGAGCCTCACTTTGGCAAATCGAGCTACAAACTGAAAAAGTTTTATGCAACTACCAGCCTAATTCATACGCTGCTTGCGTTAGCGCACCAAATAGTTTCAGGTTAATGCTCTATGACGTCATAAATTACAATGACGTCACTTCCACAATCTGCTCACACGAATACGCGAGGAAGGTACCTTTTACTGATATATAGACAACTAGAAATTTGAGGCATGCTCAGTACTCACTCATTAGCTGATGTGGTCTGGTCACTAGCAGCAGTCGCAAGCTGAGATGCGCTACACCAACCTGAAACAGTCACCGATGCAACATAAGTCAACCGAGATCAATCAATCAGCTTTAGGCTTCCACACAGCAACTGATAACACTGCCGATGTTGGCAGAAACATCCCCTTCAGTGCTGCATACCTTGGTGCTGGCAATATGCATTTGCAAACATCAGCTATGTTGTGGGCTAAAAAAGTAAAGAAGAAGCAAAAAGTTGCAATTATCTAACAAAGAGCTACAAATTTCTGACAAAAGAAACTATCAATACCCAATATTTCAATTTTGCTCTTAAACTACCCCATAATGGAGGATTTTCAGCCAAAATTTTGTATTTTTTTTTAAATTTCTGACAAACCAAAATTTAGAAAATGGGGAAAGCAAGGAAGAGATCAAATGGGGCCCCTCTGCCATGATACTAGTGGCAAACAGTACGTTACAGTGATTGCAAAATACAGCAACTGCAACACCCAAAATTGTGTTCTATCTAGCACCAGCCGAGCTTCACTTTTGGCTTTTTTAATGTCACCTCACCCTTAGTCCAGTCAAAATTTGGGCATGTTTATATTTCAAGAACAGAGAACTAATTATAGAGTCAATGCCAATCATGTCATTACGGTTAACGTTGGCTGCCATCAATTAGTGCGTGAGTAGGGTTTAGCCTTCCACCCAACATGGTATAGGTCATTTCGGGGACGGCCTTTCCAGGCAATGCTCGTACACATAATAACAGAACAAAAAGTTTAACCTTTGCGCAAAGTTTAAACTTTATGAAACACAAAATCTCAAAACGACCTAAACCTAAAATTGTAAGAACTGCCAGTTCTGAGTGTGCATATGTAAAAGTAATGACAGTTGTAATAATCTTATCTCTTATCCTCCAGACGGTCATCAATGTCAGAATTCTGTCTATTGGAGGATGAGGAGGGCCATCAATTAGCATGCACTGCATACTTAATAACTTCTAAATATATTATTTGACAAAAATTGTTAATCAGTGAGTGACACTAATACGTTAAAACATTTGATGTTACAAAATAGTCATAGTCCTGGTTTTGGAAAAAGTCTTATTTACATCACTGTTTACATTTTAGAGCTAGTACATGTGCACATCCAGAAGTCACGTGTATCACTGGATAAGTGCTAATCCGATCCAATCCAATCTGATGTGATGTACTGCTTTACGTGTATAGAGAAAAACCCTGGTACATGTAGACTGCGATGAGATATAGATAATTCATTCTATGCCTAATTCTTCAATAAAGGCAACATGTAGAAAGACATGCAATACATGCAGAATTCTGCATGGAAAATGTCTGCATATAGTCAGTGCGAACAGGCCATTAAGCTGACTATGTGTGTGCTGCTAAAAATAATAATCAGTTTAAGAAATACCATACAGCATGCAGTAGGTCCAAAAAGTTGCACTCAATTCTATGGTAGCTTTCCCATGACGTCAAGCAACAAGCTTCGCTGCAGTAGCGAACACGACTACACCAAATGCACCTGGCATAAACAAATTCACTGATAATAGCCAGTCTAACCGTCTCAGCAGTTTTTGTGCTCATATACAAATCCACCTCTTAGCCAGAAAGCTAATACTTATTTTACTATCCCACAAAGGACAGAAAGTTGAGGTGATCTGGCTGATAGGTTGGGTTACACACCAAGGTGGTTTTAACTTTCAGCAAGCAAAATGGCAGCCCAAGTAATGAAGCAATCAACTACAAGTGTTAACGTCAGTGCTGCAAACCATGAAGAGACCATATGGAGCATAGGTGCATCTACTTTTCTTCCACCATTGAGTCCACGAGTGGATAGTTGGTGATGCAAGGTCAGTGCAATGCCAGACTCAAAATTACCCCCCCCCTTCCAACCACAGAGCATCACTGGTTCTTGGTCTGTAGCAACTTATACTGTCCAAGTTGTTACTTGATAATGAACGAGCTGAGAGTTACACAAGGCAGTTTGTTTTACCATTATGTAGATACTAAAATGTGTCAGTGAACTTAAAAATTAACTATAGACTGTCGTGTTGTTAAATTACAACACTATGGTTAGTTTGCTTCGGTTAGTTTGTCGTCTTCTCCATTTTTTCTCGTTATTTTGGTAATGCAGCAATAAAAATACAAACTTTTGGCATATAATATCACGATATATCGAAAATATCGTGATATATAAAAGACACTGCGATATATCAAAAAATTTAATATTTTTTTTGACAATACGATATGATACATTGATATCGAAAACGATATATTGATATTTTTTATATATTGAATCATCACTAGTAAACACTGAGCCACCAAGCCAACATGCTTCAGAGTGAGACACACGCATCTTTATGTGGTGATTCCGTGATCACTTTCATCATTTCAAATGTCTGCTAGTGTTTTTCACTTTCACATCACCTGGTTACAGTCACAGAAAGTGACCAAAACACCATTATTTTTACAGTAACAGAGCATCAAGTGCATCGACAGTTAGCTATCATATTGCACTATACAGAATTATATCCGACATTTTGCATTTGACATCTGACCCCGTCGGTACTTTGCCAGAATCGAGCTGACTTACGGTATGGCAGCAGTGACAGTGGAGAAGCAGTGGTGACATCTGGTGTCATAATGATCCGGCAGCAGGACGGCAGCATACGGCTTCTCCACAATCAACACATCTCCCGCACTGATTGACCGGCTTGCCTGCAATAATGTGGCATATCGCAAATCATTAGTCTGTAAGAGTAAATGAATGGATTAATAAATATATTAATTAAAACACATTCATATAGAGCGTGCATATGTCACAAACAAATGACAGGCACATATAAACTATTACTATCTCCACCAAGTGTGAACATAGTGAACATTAACAAGATTATGAGATTGGTCGTTTTGTCCATGTGTGCATCCATCGTTGTGTCCGTGTGTCCGTGTACATGTCTTTGAGGCGCCATATCTCCATAACGGTGCCAGATAGACGCATGGTCACAATGCAGCAGTAGTAGTAGCTGTTGTCATGTTTAAGTTACTTCACTTGGCGGAGATATGCACTCTTACGAGCACCTTCTAGTTGAAACAGGTGTTTCATAGCTGCACTGCAGCCGGCAAGCCAGAAACTGTGGAATAACCTGCTAGTTCATCTAAATCAAACCAACACTCAATATAAATGCTTCAAGTGGCCAACAGACATTTTTGCTCAGGTGATGAGCTTGACATTTTGACATTTGCGAAAATGAGTTATTGGTATATAATATCTACATGACAGCCCATCAAAAATGGTGTAACTGCGTAAAATATGCTCATTGAAGAAAAGTCAAAATTAGTAAGTAGTGACTGTAGGTCATCAACTGACCAGCAAATGTCGTCCTTTGTTGGGAGACGTATTAACGACAAGAGCAGAAGACGCATGTTGTAAGATGTCGCTAATTCCATACGTCACCGTAGGCACAACATCACTTTTCACCATCTTCCGGACATCACTCTTTCTTCAACATGTTCATCCATCATTTTCACATCATTTAGAACAAATGTCAATTAAAGTAAAATGACAAACTGTACAACGTCAAAAACTAGTTGCAGCAATCCTAAAAAGCAATCAACCAAACCTGGAGCAAATCTAAAACTTTGTAAATTTTCTTTTTAATAGTAAGTCACAAAGTAAGTAAGTAGATAACTGATACAGCACATTCACTACAAATAACATGTACATTACAACTATATGAAAACTTCTTTATAAAGTGATGAATGTTTAGATAAGTGGATAAGTGTGTTTCTGACATTTTGCGCATATCATCAATATTTTCTGTGTTTTTACCATTTGCTGTATGCATTTTACATGCTGAAGGAAAAGATGCTTTACCTCAAACGCATTTGGCAGCTAATAGCTTCTTATTCTTCTTCTTATTTTTTAATGCAGCATATGTGAAATAACAATAACCGTCACAACTCACTTGGACTGAGTGGTTTCAGCCGCTGAGAGATTTTGATTAATTTCGGATCTTTTCTCTTCAATCTCAGCCAGCAACTTCTCTGTCACACCAACCAGCAAACAGTCAGACTTTTTTGGCTTTTTCACGACCATTTGGCAGCAAAATTCATGCACTCAACACGGCAGCCCATGATAACCCTATGTAAGTAATCAACAGACAAGACAGACACACAGACAGACAGACAGACGCACAGACACACAAAAACAGACATCAACAAATCAACATATTAAACAAATGTCATAAACAACGCATTTCACACCGCCAATTTCACAACTGCATTACATTACACTAATGCGTGCCAATCAGAAACTTTTGCAGAAACAAGAAAAAAAAGTATACATTTTACATGCTAAAAACAAGTCAGATGATAAGAGTCAACTGACGTGATTTTGCTGGGTCAACATCAGACAATGATTTAACAAGCAGCTCAGCTTCCCCGAGTTCTGTTAACATCATGCATCAAGTGACCAATTAATAAATCAATTAATCATTAAATACATCAATACAGCTAAATAGTGATGAGGAGAGTTTCAGCATACCTAAATTATAATATATAAAAATTATATCTGTTATCAAAATTATCTACTGTCAACTTAATGCAGAAAATTGTGTGAAATTAAGAACAGTGTTTTAAAATGTTCCTATGCCTATACTTGTCCCGTCACATATGGCGAGTTGATGACATGGATTTGGTGGTCCATTGTAGAGCTCTGCATGGGCCGGGCTTGAAAATTTCTTCTAGAAATCAGGCTGGGCCGGGTCGAGTAGTTACCGAGCTGAGCCACTTTGCATAAGCCCGTAAAATTACAATTAAGCTGCGTTTTTGATGTTTAACATGTTAGGCATTGTTCATAGATAAGTAAATCAACAATCAATCAACAAAGCAATGAAGCTATATAAGCACCAACAGTCAATGATCAGATTAGAGCAAAATTTATCAAAAATTATAATTAATTAATCTAAAAATAATCTAATAATCTAAAAAGTGATAAAAACACTAACAGTAAAATCTGACAAAATCTCTACTTATGCTATCAATCAAATGAATAAAGCAATTAAACATTCAATAAAATGATAATAACACTGTGATAAAATGATAACAGCAGTAGACAGTGACCTGATTAAGATAATAATATGACAAAAACTGCAATCAGTCTATCAAAAGAAGAATCAGCTATAAAGCACTGACAGTCGGTGACTTGATTGAGATAAAAATCCGACAAAAACTGTAATCAATCGTACAATCAATCAAGTGATAAAATAAATCTATCCACCAATCGAACAATGAAGCAATGAACTGCATAAGATTAAATAATATTGAAAATCCATAAAAAATATATAATCAACCAATCAATGAAGCAACAAAGTGATAAAAGCACTTGCCGACGAATGTAATAACATTGATAACACTAACACCAGCAAAAATGATGCTTTGGAGAATACCAAGTAATACTGCTGTTAATAATGACATAAGAAAACCTTTGATAGCGGCATCAAACTGGCCAAGATGAGCGTGACACTGTGCCGCTCGCAGATTCAATCTATGCCGTGAATGCAGCGGATAATTTTGCTTCATGGCAGAGTGAATATCTTCAAGACATCGCTGTACTCGAATCAAACACATTACTAGATATCAGCACATAGCACACTCATATAAAACATTATAAACATCACAATTTAACAATTCAAACTTTACCATTACACAGTCAGCAAAGTTCTTCTGACATTGTGTAATGGTGATTTTTGATTATTAAACTGTGATTTGTGCTGTTTTATATCTACAACCACAATGTCACCCTTGCACTGTATATAAACTAAATAGTTTTTATATAAATATTTGCAGTTTTATTGCAGTTAGAAGTAATCTGGAGCTGAATAAAATCGGACAGTAGAATAACCACTACAACTACTACCACAACTACTGCTACTCCTATTTCTACTTCGACTATAAGTAACCCCTACTTTTCCATTACCATAACTTACCTTACCCCTATTGCTACCATAACCCTACGCCCATAAACTACCACTATCCTACCCCTATCTCTACTACTACTAGTCTACTAATATTACTACTACTAATGTGATGGAAGTCACATTTTGACAAACCACAATAATAATTTGAATTGACAAAACACCAGCACCAACATTGTCTGCTGGTGTCGTCATGGATACTATCAACTTCCACTAAATTTAACAACTCAAAATCTGTCTGTTTTGTCTCCAAACTCTACTTTTCGCCAATATTTTATTTACTTCATTGTACATAAAGTAAATTTAAAATTGGATTTATCTTGGAATATTGAAACTTCACTTAGTTCTATGGATTTTCTATCAATTTATGTTTAAAGCAAATAGGTGTCCTATCTCGCTTCAAGTAGCTCTCGAATTAAACGATTCTGTCGTTAACTTTTAGAATGTCATACTAACATAACGTCTAAATTTTTTGGTGATTTCGAGCTGCAACACAAGTCTATATCATTCACAAGGGGGCGCCTCGTAACTATCGTTATGCCTATACGATCCAGATAGAAAATTTGGTACTTGTATATTAACTTAGCGTGAACACCCCAACTTTCAGCTAACTATTGAAATGGAACTGCTACAGGCTTTGGCGTTCAAGGTCATTCAAGGTCACTGAATTTGGCGCCAATCGAGAGTCAGTATACGACTTCCTATTAGTGATTAATAGTAACCTAGGCCCTATCTTGCACCATTACTGAGATACATTGACTTATTGGCCAAAAATTGCAAATTTTGCCTATCCCCTCTCATTTAGTGCCCTCGTTCGGGGTGACCCCCTTCGAATTTATGGAAAAGCTTTACGGTTCCTGAAACTAGAGTCTTCCAGGCAGCCGAAGGTGAAGATTTGGTGATCCTATCTTGCACCATTTTTGACTGATCCACCGATGTGACAGATGGACGGACAGATGGACAGACAGACAGATAACAGAATTGCGATGGCTAAGATACGCTGAAAGCAGTAGCTGCTTTTGCGCGTAAAAAGGAAAGGTACAAAAAGGTCACTCAAGCGTTATATTTCACCTATTCGTGAGGAAGCCCCCCGTGAACGAATTCTCACCAATTTTGCATATCAGGAGATATGCTGGACGTAATCATCTGTGCAAATTTTGGTTTGGAAAAATTTAAAGGTTTGGGATATACGGGGGTCAAATTTTGGAGTCTCCCGTTGAAATGGCTGGTCACCCTTACAACAGTGCTGCACCACCGTGCAGCCTGTGATTAAAAATGACACATCACATAACCTGTGAAAAGTTTATCTTCAACATTTTCTGAAAATGACTGAGTTCTGAAGATCATCGTGATAATAACTGCAAAATGAAATCAAGAGAATTTAACATCAACCCAGCAGCCTAGGCAACAATACAGACTTGGATTTAAAACTCAATCTTTCAAAATTCAAACAAAAAAAACCAAGACTCTGAGCTTTAAAGCCAAAAATGAGATCAACCCTTTGAAAATGGAGTCTTGCTATGTCAAAAAACCAAATACTCAAGTCTACAGAACTCGAGAGAGGTGCAACAATGATAAAGTTCTGTACATTCCACAAAGCAGAAAAATAGCACTGAAAATGTCAATCAAGTAAACTAGCATGAGCAATGTAAATGTAAATGCTATACCTCGTAATCAGTGAGATGAAAGAACACTGCTGATCTGTTAGCTGTAGCCAAGGCCAGCTCAACACAGTCGCTTGTAGCCGATGGTGAATGAATAACACTCTGTACATCACAGATATATCTCTTCTATGCACAACATTTCTAAATTATTGATTATTCTACTGCTGCACAAATAAACAATTACTTTGAACTTTTATTACTGCATATACATAGACCTAATAATTAACTCATCAAAATTTACACAATAATAATTTTAAAATTGTTTGCCCAAGTAATAAATACAGGCAGCAAAAAAGTAAACTACCTGATTATAGTATTGCAATGCAAGCTTGAAGTCCTTCTTCTGAAAGTGCTTGTTGCCAACCTTTCTGAACTCTGCTGCATGCTCAGAAGACTTGTCACTCATACACGATTGTTTGCTCTTAAAATACTTCTCAACCCAACTCCAGTCACTGCAAACAACAGTTAAAAACATCATTCACAACCAAAAAAAAACAACAGCAACCAATAATATGCCACAAATAGAAATTAATAATACAGAAAAACTCAGCTATAGAAGTGGTTTGTGCATGAAAGAATTCATGCCCAAGCCCAAAGTATCTAATAAAGCATCAAATTCTAAATTTGCTGCTGCTGGTGAGTGATGACTGCCAACTGCCTGAGTAAGTAAGTAAGTAAGTAAGTAAGTGAATATTTAAAGTGCACAATGTCAGCCAGTGGCCGAATCTGAGGCACTTGGCTGAGCCGCTAGGTGGAGCAGTAGGCCTGCTGGAAGCAGTGAGTTTTAAGGAGGCGATGGAAATTGTCTGCAGAGGTAGAACTATGGATGCTAAAAGGTAGTGAGTTCCAAACTGTGGGGGCTGCAATGCTAAAACCGCGGGAGGCAAAGGTTGTGCGGACACGTGGAACCGACAAAAGATTGGTGTTGGCAGAACGCAGAGAACATGTGGGAGTGTGGTAATTAAGCAGAGAACGCAGATAGGCAGGTTGAGAGGAGTTGAGAATGTTGTACGTCAATGTGGCAAGTTTGAATTCAATGCGTTGATCAATTGGGAGCCAATGCAGATCCTGGAGAATATCAGATAAGCGAGTACCACGAGGGAGAGCGTGCCTGGCAGCAACTCTGGCAAGTGTATTTTGGATGCGCTAAAGACGGTTAATATTTTTCTGAGTAGTGCCGAAAAGAAGAGAATTAGCGTAGTCTAAGCGAGAGCAGACCAGGGAAGAAGCGACTGATTTGGCCACATCATCAGTGATGGCCGAACGAATATGGCGGAGTGACCGGATGTGATAATAAGCAGATCTGCAGATGGAGCTGATGTGTTTATCCAAAGATAGGTGACAGTATTCGTAACTATTCTTCCTGAAACATCATCAAGACATACTAGACAGACAGTAGTTACACAATTTAAACACAGACATGGCCTACTTGTCAATGCAATAGCCTATAAGTCTGCAGAAAACAGTTACGTCATTCCAGAAAAATGTAATCAGAAGTGCACAGCAAACGACTGGCCAGTGTCATGGGCTCAGCTTACCGCCGGGCTGAGTTTACCACATAGTACTACTGTGCAAGCATGACCTACTTACATGTCAAGTAGGTAAACATGGCCCACGTAAGGTGGGCTCAGTTTACCAAGTGGGCTGATTTTACCATGGTACGAATTAATGTGTTACTGTTGATATTTCCCGCAAGCCGAATTTACCGACTATGGTGACATTACCTGACTCTAATTAAAGCATTTTACTGGTTGCAGTATTCATTACCCTTCAGTATTGCGTCACTATGTTTGAATTTGAAAACGTGTATACCAGCAACTATTGTCATATAAAAAAACTGAATTGAAAAATTTCCGAAGAACATGATCTTGTAATCAAGACAAAAAATAAGCGTGATACTATGAAGGCATACGTTCTTTTCTTAATTGGCCAAGGCATTCGGTGGCATTTCTTGTGGTACCATACTCAGATTTCAAACTCAACCCAGTAAACACAATAAATAAGTAGGTCGCGCATGCGCAGTAGTACTCTGTGGTAAACTCAGCCCGGCGGTAAGATGACTAGATGAGCCCATGACACCGGCCGCACCGAACCGCCGTCTTTTAGACAGACCGGTTATCCAGCAGCTCACCACCCAACTAGTTCACTACACGATAGAAATAAACATAGACTGTGAGCAATTTGTGCATAACTGGCAATTCACTGTAAAAGAGCGAAATGTAAACAAAAAAAAACGCCACACATGCGCAACTCAATACCTACTAAGTAAGACAAGTTCGTACCTGACAGTGCTGGAAAATCGAATCCGTTCACTGTTTGTCTTCAAATCTCGAAAATGCTTGTACAGGTTTCTGTCTCGGTATAATCTGCTGACCGAAATGTCCAAAAATTCTTTCCATTCATCGAATGCAAACATTTTCAAAACAAAAGGGGAGTGGCACTTTGCCGCGAATATTTAAATCAGTTAGTGTATGCTCAATCTAAATAACGCAAGCAGCAATAATGTGAATATGATAACAATACACGAATTTATGAAAATTGGTATAGCGTCAAGAAAAAATAACAGATAAATATTTTGCACGAGTTTATTTAAATAACTGTTATAAGTTACAAAATTACCAAACAATAAACATCTGTTAGCTGTTTATTAATCAATTAATTTAGTAACATGCAAGGGCCGAAATCATTAGTTGCGAAATTTATAAAAAAAATTTTAGCCGCAGCCATCGTACCACCATTGTAGTCGGTGCGCGTTGTCGTCTGCGTTTTGCCTTGTGTAGATTTGCTACTTTTGTGAGTACTTTGAGTATTATTGTGGGTATTTTCTTGGCGTTATTACTTGCTACTTTAAGTAGGACTGTTCGTCATTGGTGTATTAAACATCTATGCCTATGTAAGGGGCGAATAAAAGCGGGAGCGTGCTATGGCGCCTGCACGCCAACTCTAGGCTTTGAAGCACGCAAAGCGTTCATCCTGGTTGGCACTAAATACCGAAAATATACCGAAAACGTTGTCGGTACCGAACGACCGACAACCGAAAATTCACTGTTTTCGATTGCTCAGTAATCACTATAATGCAGTCAGTTGTGCTCGTTTGATCGTACAGATGATCACCACGTGTTCTTCAGAAGTTCAGACGGAAGAGAAGCTGGGTAACTGGACACATGGATGCTGCGTCGGCGTTCACTTTATTGACAGATAGCAAGATACATGCTGGCTGGAAAAAAGTTTGAAAGAAAAAAATAAAAAATAACAAACTGGAGGAAGGAGACAATTTCTTCTGGTAGTGAATTGTTGGTTCAGCCTCCCCCCTCCAGAAAAAGTGTTACAAATCTGTTGCCACAAGATGCGTCTTGAGAGCTGTAAATAAATAAATTAATCAATAGGGCTAAGGTGTTGGCAGCAATGACAGTGCTCACCAGACCCTGTAGCTGCTCAAACGTTTTTGCCCTGTCCGCAGTGGCTTCTATCCCTATACCTGGTGGGCGCAGATATACCTGGTGAAGTGTTGATAAGGTTGTAGATCAGAACTTCCCCCCATTTTTCACTGGGTAAACTACACCCTTAACAACCTGCTATTTTTACTTTTCCCTTATTTCTCCATTTTCCCCTAACAAAACTTCCCCCTATTTTTCAATTTACACATAAAGAGGAAAAGCCTAAAATGGAGGGGAAAAGTTGAGTTAGAAATTTGGGGGGAATCTGAGTCCAAAACTAGGGAAGTTGCGCTCGATTTTGATTCCAGATTTGGATTTTGATTCCAGATTTGGAGGGATAGAAGCCACTGCCTCTCCTAGTGGGACATGAAGTTGCAATTTTCTGACAGCCAGCTGCAAATTTTTGACAGATTATATATGACATTATGGTTGCTTAAAAGTTCAATTGTGCCTCTAAATTTCTTGGAAACGGTGAATTTTTTCTCTAAATTATTTATTTTTTGTAAGAAAATTGTCTGTCAGAAAAACAGTTTTTCTGACAGGCTAAAATTTATAAAGGGGGAATTGCCACCCTGCTATTGCCACTCGCCTTTTTAAACCCTCCCCCTCTTCCATGCCGCCACTGGAAGCCAGTGTTTGTCAAACGCTCAGAGCCGGCGGAAGGGCTCCCCATACCCCCCGGCCGGGGGGGGCCTCAAGTATGCTCAGGGGTCTCATGCTAGGTGTGAAAAAATTTCCTAGTTTTTTTATAGAAATATATTTTAAAATATAAAATGAATAAACATGTGGAAAGTTTACCAAAAGTGGACAATTCTAGTTATTACTTTTTATTACTGTACAGTATTCTGTGACGTATTGCAATTTATAGACGTCATTGAAAAGACAACACAAATTGTATCTCATTTTTGCGTTTCAAATTCTTTTAAAAGAGGGCAAATTTGTGACTTTCAATGAATGTCCTAAAGCACCAGGGGCTCTGCCCCTGGACCCCGCTAGGGGCCTCACACTTGTATTTAGCGGGGGCCTCCAACTCTCTAACGCCGGCACTGCAAACACTGCTATAGACTTTGTGAACGTGTATAGTGTAGGTCTGCAAATTGCCTGTGTTTACAGTTTACAGCAAGTCTTTGGTGATACTGCATAATGTCACCCGTTCTATGCAACTCACTCACTCTGTTGCTGCAATGCTCAGATAGTGATGTTACCCTTGTTGTCATTTTGTCAATGATGGAGAGATATGCTATGAAGTGCGGACGAAGTCAGTGCATTAAGTGGTGTCGCCAAAGCTCTTTGTGCGCGTGCGAACTATGGTATTAAAGCCTAAAGCCAGCTAGCTGAGCCAGCCTTTGATATCCGTATTTATCACCGCCGAATGCGAGGCTCAGCAGAGCGTATCCGGTCACGCATCAAGTAGCCTACTTGCTGCTGCTTCTTCTCCACTCTCAAACAATTATTTCGTCAGCTCGTTGCCGAAATACTGTCGCTCAATTCACCGGCCCTGCACCCGGTCGTTTGTATACGGCGACCTGCATGCATGCCCAGTAGTCCGGCCGGCCGGCGAGCTGTCAAAATACTGACGGCGGATCAGCGTCTTCTTTGGTGGGCGCGCCGCCGCCGCACTGACATTGTCTACATAGCGGCACTCTGTCATCTTTCTCCCATGTCAGCGCCTGTCAACAGTCGTATTTCATTCAACTGTAACTAAAATTATATAGCAGCAAACAGCATTGGATTAACTAAAACTACAACTGCTGACAAACAGTTATCCAGTTATACAGTTGCACTGTTAAGTGAAATTTTTAGATCTGCATAATTATGGTATACAGATCATTGATCTCGGTCTTGGCCGGTGACTGGTGACATTGTAAATTTATGTTCTTTCAGTGGACCATCTTTTCTGAAATTTGATCATTGGAACGATCATACAGAACCTAGGAACGTTGAAACTATTAGAAATGAGGGTATGGATGCTCATGTAATAAAAATAACAGATGACTGAAAGCGAGATCAGGTCCCCTCAATATAGTAGAACGGAAGCAGGAGCACATTTTTTCTCGCCAGTGTCAGAAAAGTACTGGCACAGCATGGCAGTTTTGTAAGTGTAACTGAAAAAAAAACAATAACTGAAATAACACATGCAGCCAGACGTCGTCTCTTTGTGATACTTGCGTCAACGTGAATGAATGGCATAATGTTTTCTTGCACCTGCTTGCCAATGCCCTGACAATGTTTAATTGAACTGGTTTCCAGCCCCAGGCGGAATATTAAATTCTATTTTGCCGCATGCATGTATGTCTCTTCTCAGATATCTGTCTTTGGTATACATGTAATTCGTCATCTCTATGGCAGAGGGTGTTTTTTTCACAGTCAATGAGCAATGTTGAAAGTCAGTTTATTTCTGTTAGCATATGCAAATGCTAAGTGCCAGTATTTGGCACTGTTTGCTATATTTTCGTTTTTGTGTTGTGTAGCACTAAGCACATATACTCAATGCGCTCTGGTAGCTAGGGTCCAGTGGCAGTTAAAATAAGAAGCAGAAGGACTTAAAAAGTCTTATAAGAGAACCCACGAACTGAAGCATTGCTGCATTGGTCTGTTACCGGTTTTGACAAGTCAGTTCTTTTCTTAAGTAAACACTAAGTGGTCAGTATGAAGTTTGGTCATGGTATGGCGTAAAAAATTGTTGTGCTTCTGGTTGCAGCCGGCAAGAAATTAGGGACAGGGGTGGTGAAAATTTATTAAATTATTTATTTGTATATCATGACGTTCTCGTGTAATATTACCCAACAACTCATAAAAAACAATAGTACTCAAAGTACTTAAGCCATGATACTGCAACATTTCAGGCTAGTTGCAAACAGTTATTTTCAGTAAAATTTTGAAAGCATATGAAAAACTGCACTGATATTTTTGAAGGTCCAATAAAATTTTTAAGGAAGAAGGTTTTTTCTAGGGATGGAGGCAACCGGAAGCACAGAAATTTTTTTAGGCCTAAGTTAATTATTGACAAATGATCTCAGAATATCTAAAGCTATATTAGCTAAAGATTATGAGGATTCTCATACTTCTAAGTTTAATTCTTATCTGCAGTGCATTTGTCTGGATTTGGTCCTTTGGGTCACAGTGAGCTTGCTCACTCACTGGGTGCATTGTGGTGAATGGTAGATTGGTAGGCTAGCCTACAGAAATTTTTATGCAAGGTCATAATGTCTAATGCAGACCAGCTGCTGTTAGTGCCTTTGTCTAGCACCGTGATATATCCCGTGTATGTATGCATATAAGCTGCCAGTTCACTGCTGACAGACTGTAGTGTATAGTTAGGGTGGCGCATAAAAAGTGAAACGACGTGCTCAGTGGGGAATTTTTAGCTTTGATTATTGCAGTTAAGTGCAGTTATGTTAAACACTTTTGCTACTGTCGACACTTGACATCATCACCATTATTTATTGCACAAAAATCAGCAAAGCAATAGAAAATGCAACAGGAACGAGTCAAACGCTATAATATCATACATGTAGGCCCCTAGCTTTCTGCATGTGGCGTGCACGCTACAGAAGTGAAAATGAAATTTCTGCATTATTCTGGGTTACCCTGTAGTCTGTAGATGCACGTGTGTGCAATGTGCAGTCATCAGATGGACTGTTTAGCGTCGCTGGGTTGGCCGGCGGCGCCGCCGTATAAAAACAAACTGGAGGCACCGAGTACTTGGATATAATCTAGCAGACTGTTAGCTGAAGACGGCGTATCTAGTCAAAGTACTCTAGCTGGGTGCGTCTTATTAACTCTGCCACCACGTATGCTGCATGTTTTCTGTCGCTCAGCATTGCATACTCCCAACTTATCATGCACCATATCTATACGTCTTTCTGCACTGTAATCATGGCTCTGTAGTATACACTGCCTGGCGATTGGGGGCTCTTCAGGCTTCACCCTGTTATATAGCCCTAGTCCAGTGTTGATAATAAGCATAGTACTGTATATACATGTAGCATGATCTGCAGTTACCCATATTTAACCGAAAGATTGTCTCAGTGATATGCAGTGAGAAACGCTGAATAACAACTGGACTGTCCGCCGACAACTGCTGTGATTCCAATGGACGGAACATTGCTTGATGATGTAGTAGAGACCATAGATGAACTGATGAAGTTTTGATGGTCGAAGGATCAAGGTCAAGTTCGCTATGTGGTTAGGCGTGGTGCAAAACTTCCGGCCTAGTATGATGTCTTTTGGACGGTTGATGGATTTCAACAGCACGTCGATTCTTAGACGGATCGTCCAAGTATCGTCTAGTTTATGTGGTATATGGACGGACTAAAGACTTAAGTATCCAGTCGATCAAGTCTGCGACTAGGCCTGGCCACTGCGTGGAATTCCATCCGTTGTATAGCGGCGGCGACCGGGCGGCGGGTGGTGGCCAATGTGGCGTCAATCAGACTGTCCATATATTTTGCTGAACCGGGCGAGTCGAAGTTTGTTTGGCCTCTCGGTTTGTGGCGGTATTAGAATCGTTTGTTTTCCGATCCGCTTTAGCGCCACAGTTCTGTAAACCGATATATTCTGTTTGACGAGTCGTCATGTTAACTATAGGTCATGATATAAAGGATGTGCGTTCGATCACCCCTGCCAGTCCATTTGGAACGCCCTTTCTGATTTGCTTAAAAATAGGACACATTTTCCGTCTACTTTTAGACCCTAGTTTAAACATTTCCATACTTTTCTTTCTGCTAGCACAGTGAGCGCATTTGGGATTACATGTATTTACAGTTAAGGCGATCTATAAATGATTGACCTACGTATTTACATTGTGAATGATTTTTGTGATCTGTGCCTTGGCCATGAGTTTCTTTATTATAACGCCACATCCAGCAGCGATTATAAGGTAGGCTTACTGTTTGCACTCCTCGATCACTTAGCAGTTCTTTACACATAACTGCGGATCGCAGTCTTTGTTTCAGTGACCTCACAGTGGTGACCTGTGCGGGCCGCTGGCTCTCGGTTGACCCCGGCTGCTATCAGGCGCCTATATAGCGGCGCTAGCGCAGCAGCCGCTATCTCAGCATCACTGGCCGGCTGCCTCCTGCTGCTGCTGCTGCTAGTACTTATCAACTGATGTCGGCAGCCAGTCAGACTCAGTCCCAGTCTATTGCTGGCGGCGGAGGCTGGGTGTTGACTAGTTGCTAGGGAGAACCGTCAGCACCGTTATATATCGTACAGCAACTAGCTATGTGTTGCTGCCGCAGTGGAGTGGACAGACGAAATTCGCTGCGTATGACGATGATAGGAATTTTGACGTGTACGCCGCCGCCGTCGTATGTGTAGCGTGCACACAGCATTGCTGGCGTACATACTCTCGTGCTGAGTTAGATGAATTCTGTTCCGTTGCTTGATATCGCTGACCTCCTTCTTATCTATCGCCTGTGGGACCAGCGGCCGTCGCTTTCGGCATCAGCATCCCGACTATACCGTCGTAGGTACGCATAACAAGTTTCATCTATTTATGCGTTATTCTAAGGCATGTAAAGCACTAAAGCTGTGTTGACAGAAGAAGACCTAATTCTTTTGCTTAGCCGTTAAGTGGTACATCCGTTCCGAGGCGTGTTAAGCCGTGGTGGTTATATATAATGTGAAACATTTTTTGTAGTCTGGTTGGTGTTTTACTTTACTTGTAACTGTGGCTTTAACTTCGATAGATTGACTGATTGGTTGTAGCAGTTCCATCATTCTTGATCAATCATTAGTTAAGTATTCTTTTTAGTTTAGCCAGAGCAGTGGTTCTTGATGAAGTTTGTTCACTTGGTTTATGAATAAAGAATGACTGTAGCGCTGACGCGGCTGAAGTGAGAAGAAATGGATTTAAATGAATTTGTGCATCTGTATGGGTTAAAAAATTCGGTTCATCATGAGTGATGCTGGAGGTGGTGGTAAGATAACTAACTAATAACTATATACTATTTCCACCACTAACGCGGACGAAGCTACACGGACCATTTATCAGACATAGATCTGATGAGAGAATCGTCTGGTCCGTCGGGTCGATATTGCCGTGTGAACGGGACTGCCTCGGGCGCCGCCGTGTGTTCGCGCTAATAGCGATGGGAAAATTGGGAGAAACGTTTCCAGCATCCGCATCAGCGTCAGCAGCTGCGGTGGTGGTGGTGGCGGTGGAATTAACTGGACTGGCTGGAGTGAGTATGGAGTGTATGTAACTGGAGTAGTGCTGTTGTGGATCACTGCCTTCGTCGGTGCTGGCCCGCCGGAGGTCTCCAGGTGCAGCAACGCTCATACCCAGTGATTGGATGGCTAGCCACTACCACTACTGCTGGAGCTGGGCGATTAAAATTCTGTTTCGATTTCGTTGTTCTGTTCGATTCAGGGCACTGAGGTAGACAGGAGAGGGGCATGGGGTTCATGTTCTCCTCCCCCAGTTTTCCAGGCGGGACAAGCACAAACTGCTTTCAAACTGCAGTTAAAATTGGTCAGTTGATTCTTTAAAAAAATTGGTAAAATTGTTGCCACCGCATCTCATATTTTAAAGATATTATAATACACCAAATTCGATTTTGGCTGGGTCTCAGCTACTGGTTTTCAGGGTTGCAATAAACCTGTTTTTAACGTCTTACTGTCTATCTGTGCCGTGACTTATGACTCCAGACTTTGATAGTCACTTTTATCACTGGAGCTGGGAGTCCCGGTGATAAAAAGGACGATGTACAGTAGATAAGCCAAAAATGGTGTGAACGTTCCCCGGGATGCGAGTAACCGGTGTACCCGTTTTCAGGCCAGAACGTTAAGGGTCAAGGTCGTCAGACGCAAAATCTCAGGGTTAGCGGATCAGGCGTGCTGGACGACTCAGGCGCCGACTGCAAAATAGACGTAGCCCATCACTATAGGTCGTCAGTCGAACGGACATGTCGGGACTTGGCGTCCACGGTCTGTACGGCCCTAGGCTCTAGGTATATAGCAAGTTGGGTGCGTTCGTCTGTGGCGTGCGCGGTGTGGTTACGATTTGTTCGCTGATTGATTCGGGCGCTGATCGCCGACTTCGCCGTCCTGCTAAACTGTCTAATGACTTGCAGAGATCCTGCTAGGTGTAGCTAGCTAGCTCTGTGTATACATACAGTACAGTTCCAGTGCCGGTCGCTGGTAGGTCCACTAGGGTGGTGCTGTGTAGCCACGACTTCCACCGGCGTCCATTTACGGACTGATTGCGACCAAGTCCAGTGACTATATATGACCGTCTACCCCCTCACCCACTCTTTTCCCCACCCTGCACCTATTAACCCTTGCTCACAGTTACAACACAACTAATGATAGATGATGATCATGATCATCATGAAGTCATCTAATGTATAAGCCGCACAATGTCTGCAGAGCTGAATATGAGGCGACAGGATAGATACAAGCTGTCTCTAAGTAAGTAAGTAAGTAAAATGTAAATTTTTATATCGCATACATTAAGTAAACCTCTGATGCGCTAGATGCAATGAGCAGTACCCAGTAGCACCCCCTGCATGTATCAACGTATTGTAGCTTCAGCGTTGTCGCGTTATTCATCCCATTTGCTGTAAATAATTAACAGTTAGCTGTTCCTTTCGTATCCTAGTCTTGCCTCTAGAATGTACTTTTTTGTTGTGACCAGTTTCAGTACAGCACTTATGCCGCTGTCGTAATCTTGATTGATTTATGCTCGCCAGTGCGGCGGAGGGTTAATGTTAAGGACAAGCAGCGTTCGGTGCTGCTACGTATTACCACTAATCAGCTGTGGATATGACACGTACCCGGTCGTACAGTGCCGTGCGGTGCAGACTTCAGCCGTGTGCAGAGTGTGGCGACGGCGTCAGCAGCTGTTGCTAATCATAATTGCCGGGGTCTCTAGCGGCGATTGATTGACAGACAGACTGACGGACAGTGTGTGCTTCCGCAATCACGACCCACTGACAGATCATGGTTTGACTGACAATTTGACGGATGCTGCAAATAGATGTCCGTGGTCTGTCTCTCTGTGGCCGATAAAAGAACTGTTATGCTGCACAGTTGTCCGCCATAAAGTTAACACTTCACTTTTGTTGTTATGGTAATTTTTCAAAGAGCAGTGGTGTAACTGTTTTCATTTTTGTACTCTTACTGCAATGTAATAACGTACTCACATAATTATCTGAACTCTGGCGTAAAAACACATTCACACGCAGTAAACTAAAAAACCAATCACCTCGTTATACAGTCCTTGATATACTTTTTTGTGTAGACTTATCAGCGTGGACAATGCAGCGCTGCTGTCCTGCTATCAGTGTATTTTTCATCTCAACTGAAAAACTGCTTAGCACTGACTAAAAGACAGCGCATCCAGTCTGTTGCTTCTACCAAGTGTTGCTATCTGTGCGTCGATTGGCACTGCATGGTTGATGCTAATGTCTTATTATCAGAGACAGATTTGTCACTGATGCGTTGCTAAGGGATTGCATCATCATCTCTGCCTATTAACTGTACTGAATCGTGAACTTGAGTGATAAGTCGAGTGGCTCCCAGGGTTTGCATTGCCTTTTTATTAACAGAAGAAGACCATAGACCGAGCAAGCTCTGTTGCGGTGGGAGCTTATTTCTTTTGCAGAGTTTTGAGTTTGTGAGTGGGCGACGATTGAACTCAATTAAGCTAGCATAAAACCAGTGTTTGAACTGTGAAAAATTACCTGGGGAGTTGAACTTTTCGACGATCGGAGCCCAACAAAATTGTGATGTAAATTGTATGTCTACAGTAGCCTATATAGCTGACCCCCTGTACATAATTTGACAGTGTGTTAGGGGGTTGAGAAAACAGTTGGGGGTTCAACCTCCCTCCCACCAGTAATTCAAACTCTGCATACAACTCTGTTTGAGTCAGCCGGAGGCCTTCTCCGTTTGTTAACAGAGAGCGCTTTTAACTGACTTGGCCAGTATGCCAGCAGTTCTGGTAACAAACTTTGTATGGTTACCTGTCCGCAGACAGTGTCTGGTCAGTGGTCACTATAGTCTGAAAGGCCACTTGTCGGAAATTGGCCTGAAAATTGGCTATAACTCGGTCCGCCGTAGCCGGGATCTGCCATAGACAAACGGCTGTCATAGCGAAGGTCTGCCAAAGCCAAAGATACAATTTGTACTTATTTCTAACTCTGTCACTAACCCAGTCTTTCTCTGTAACCTTGGCGCTGTTCGGAGTAGTGCCCCTTCAGACTATCCCCCGTGGGCTCCGGCTCCACAGACAGCCATTCGGGCATATATACTAACCGGGCTCGGCGTAGTGTCACACTATTGTAGCATCAGTTGATGTTTGATTGACAGTCAGTGCTGTTAATTGTAGCTACTAAAAAGTGATGGACATCGAGGCAGGGTGATAAACAGATGCTGACTGCTGCTGATAGTGCTGCTGCGGCTACTGCTGCTGGTTGCCGTAGCAACGCGGCAATCATGAGCGAGTCGTCAGTTTCCCCTAGTATCAACAACAACAACGTTGCCACGGACTTGTCGTCGTCGTCAGCCGCAGCCGGTCACGACGACAACCGCCAGCGACCCATCGACAGATCTAAACCACGCAAAGGTTCGTCATATCTATCAATATCTTTATTAAACTATTATTTGTAATGTGTGAATTTTACGATCGAAGAATAAAGAGTCTGTCGGTCAATATGATGTGCACCGTCTGCCTATCTATACAACCATTACTATGAATGCTCTGTGAAACGTCCTCGGTTCATGCTGACTGTGGTGTTTCTATGCTCTCATCGTTCTCCAGTTTGAAGCCGTATACGGGAACGGGAGAGACGGACGGACGGATGGACGGACGGACGAGATTCGCAATGCGGCCTATTAGCCTTTGGACGGCCGCATGTAATGCCGCCATTACAGAGGAAGGCCACTGTGCATGCGTTGCAAAGATGAAAAAAGTCGTAGTGTCACGACTCACACCCTGTCATAATCAGCCTAGAAGCTAAGAAAATGTTAACAGTTGAAGGGTTATGCAGGAATGACTGATCGGCACCATAACTCTATAAAGAACCCATGATCTTTTATCACGTAATTGGGGCACTACAAAATTTTTATAGGATATGATTCCATATAGGCTGTATGATATGAACTTTGCTAAATGTTTTTTGGCGTCAAACATTTTTTGCAGCTGTATCTTTTATAGATCGTTTGAGTATAGGATGAAGGTATTGTACTATGCGCAGTTTGCGGCCGTGCAAGTTAGGAATAGTCTGTGCTGTACGCCGTACGGGAGGTAATAGCATGGCATGTTGATGATGCTGCATAGTGGCTATGGCTAGTGCATATAGGCGGCTTTGGCGCCGTGTTGACTTTAAACTGTCTGCAAGCAGCATCCATGCTTCATGTAGCAGTAGCAGTAAGATGAACGCTGTCTGTGGCGCCTTGCTGTGAGCCGCCTATCCAGTTACATTCACAGAGACCCTAGAAGCCAGCCAGCCATTGAGTGCTGAGATATGTGTATGGACTCCAGACCGACCCCCGCACACCGCTCTGCCATGCAGCTCAGTCTCTATATATATTATACCACGTGTGTTAATAACGAGCTTTCAGTTGGCTAAAAAAAAGGTGTGGACACTTACACTGGGTCTTGGATCTTGGACCGTTTGACTGTGGCTTTACAGGATCTGTCTGTGATACTGGGCATCAGTGGCGCGCCATATATTAGGGGATTAGGCCTACTCAGTACTGTACAACGTATATAGTAAGGTTGCATTTCCGGTTTTTGGTGCCAACGTGTGGAATGAGTTTCGACTTTTCTTTCCATCGGGCATTACATTTACCTTCGCACCATCACTGTTGGTCTTCAGCCAGCGTCTCATTCCCGAATCTACTCATTTGACACTTTACTGACGTGGTCTTTATGCTTATTATTTAGGCCACGTTGAGCCTCTCTGTGATGATGATGATGCTTTGAAGCTATAGAGATTGTGTGAAAATTTTAAATAAAATATCATTTGTTTGACATTCTGGCCAGAGATCATGTTTATCGGCGCCGGTTTTTGGCTATAAACGTATCACGGGCTTGACATCTATGTATAACTGTATATCCACACAAAACATTTTGTACGGTTGATGGCGAGTTCTAGTTGGTGTCCTCTTGAAATAGCGGAGTAGCAGTTTCCTTAGCTGAACTCTTTAGCTGAAGTCACTCTACATGTGCAGTTGCCTAGGTGTTGCTTGTTGCGGCATCTAATACAGGTACGGGTATCTGTAGGTGCCTAGGTGTGTCTGCCAGTCTGGTGATTGCTACGGTATACCAGTGCACGTTTGATGACGCCGTCTGGTTACTTATATCATGCAGCGGCAATACTACCCTAATCCATTGAAGATATACCTATTCCTCATTAGTGTCAAATTGCTCTGATTTGATGACTATGCGGATGGTTGGTTATATGTACTTGCATTCCGCCATATCTACCTGGGATTGTCTGGAATTGATTGGAAGTTGATAAAATCTAGGTAGGCTACGGTGGGAGTTGGTTGGATCTTATTATTGTAATGGAAATTATTGTATTGGAGATGTTTCAAGAATATCGATATTACAAAATTTTGTTCGATCGACATGAACATCAGCGCAAGAAGTATTCGTAGTTACTTCGCTCTATGGCAATAAAACACCATGTTGTACAATAAATGCACAGCAAATCTGAATTAAATGGAGTTGGGTTTATTTATTACGCGACCGTCTAAGTAGGTCGCATTACTGGTCTTGGTGCAGGATTGTACTCAAAGACAAAACGGTGTAGAGAAACCAAAATTGTTATGAACTTTTCTTTGAGCGGGGATGCCAGTTTTAGTTCAGTAGGTCAAAGGTCATGGTTATGGTTAGCTGTATGTGGACGGTCGCGTAATATGTCGGATTGTCTTGTCGGCACTGGGCCGACGTTTGTATGTCTAGTGGTCGCAGAATGCATACAGACCACCTGCAGAGCTACGGTAGGTGGTGTGTGCCAACTGGTGGTCATGGACTGATCTGAATGCTACAGTTAACTGGCTCTCTGGTGGCCATACGCTAGAGGCCAGTCTGATCATTCTACTACCACCATGTACATTGTAGGTCCTGTATAGCCTGGTACATTGTTAGCACTTAGCAGGTCGGTGTGGAATGTTAATGCTAGCACGCGGCTGGCATCTCTGTGACTATGCTTCGCTGACCTGGTAGCACTTAATGAGCTGTTCAGCTGGTGGACACGGTCAGCTATGTTTCCCAATGCCCAAGCTAGTTTCCACGGTTAAATTCTGTTGGTGACGTCACATTGTCATCTCCCCCCGAGAAAAGTCGACCTTTCTATCCCCCTAAGAATTGTGTTTAATTTTTAGGCTTTCTATATGGTAACTGCAGTTTGCATTGCAGTGGAAACTTTATGTATCTGAATCTGGATCGTGATACAGAAACTTTTAACTGGATTGCCACCAAATCTTGAGTAGCTTCTAGTCATTTACTTTTATTTTAAATTCATTTGTCTGCTCATGCGAATGCTTGAGATGAATTGTCGAGAAGCCTGTTGACTTCATTAGCAGTGCAGTATATCTCTGTTCACTTCAATCAAGTCTGTCGTTCATTGTGAATGAGTGGCTGTCACTGTGTCAGTATATAATATGTAATGTAATGTACTCGAGACACGCAGTCGTCGAAAACAGCAGGAAAGTGACGCATATTTTGCGTAGTTTTCATGGTGAACTAAGACGCTCGACGGGTGGACGGATGGCCGCATATAATGTCAACACTCGGCGCCGACATCACATTCTTGTTGCCTGGATTACCGTGCTGTGTCGGCAGCTTTTTGAGCATTACCCTATTAGCTTAAGCGGTTCAGTGCGCGACCATACGGTATACAACACCCAGGCAGTCAATAGCAGTGCTATATAGTGGCTTTATAGCGAGTAGGCCAATGATGTTGTCTGTCGATGCTCGCTATACGACTTAATACGTCGCACCGCTGACGTACCGGCGCCTCTACGCCTTGGCACCCTTTCATGATCCGTGCCTTGTGACGACTTTGGCACCTTTCTTTGTGAGTAGGGGTGCACCGGATCCAGATCCAGATCCGGATCCGGCCAGAAAAAAAGGATCCGGCCGGATCCGCTGGATCCAGGCCGAATCCCAGAGAGGTCATGTATCCAAATAATTTCATGGCATTGACTATCAATTACTTCAAGTTACTGGCAACATATATAGTCTCTGTTGCATAATGTCTGGTGTCCAGAATTCATTGTCATTGATGATTATGAATAAAAAAAGCTTACTGTCGGATTCACGGACTTTAGATTCGGCCAGATCCGAATATTCTGGATCTAGTGCAGCCCTATTTGTGACATTGATGATACGTTTAGGCAGCTGTTGATAACTTCTCAATAATACGAGTACTGGCATTTGGAGCGCAATAGAGATGTCTTCGTTTCCGCGCTATATAAATTTGCGTTTTACTAACTTGCTTGTCTTTTTCATTTCATTTATTTAGAACTATTGAGTATACAAGCCAAAGCTTGGACGTTAGCAGCCACATCGCGCAGTATCCGCAGTGTAACTAACTACACTGGGGGACGTGGGGTATAGCTGGGGCTAAGGAAAGATAGAAACGGGGATGAGCTCTGCCATCATGGCTTTGTGGCTTGGCCGCTTGGGAAGGACTTATGCTTTTTAAAACAATCATCCCTGTCTGAGTCCAGCCGTGGCTACCATTGCGTCGTGTCGTCACGGCGCCGGGTCCGGGGCAGCGCGGGGCACGGTGTGCTCTCTGTCGCCGGGCAGGCAAGCGGAACCACCGGATGACGCGACGACGACGACGACGACGAAAGCTGTGCACGTTTATTAGCGACGACATGCGAACGACTCCAGCCCTGCGCTTTGGCTATATAGTGCTGCAGCACACGCGCTCGCTCTAATATATATGTACAGTATACGTGCAGTGCTAGATCTCGGCCGGCCCCTGTTTTGTGTCAGTCGCTCGTCGTAAAGTAGCACAACAGTGGTGTCGGTTCACGGAAGAAACGGCTATATCTGTCGGACCGTATACAACGTATTGTCGGCAATCGGTTTATGTAGAAATAATGGCGCTGGCGTGCATGTCGTGACTGCATAGTGTACTTGCTACATGTATATGCCATCTCTCTCTGTCAACAAAGTGGGTCGGTCCTTTTTCCGATCAACCGCAGATGACGTTGCTGATGATCAGAAGTCGTGTGTCACTTGCCGTTCTGTTCGTCGAAGTCTGCCTGTCGCCGTCCACATGCGGTGGACTGAACTGACACTGGCTGGTGGTCGCCGCCGTGCATGCTGGGACGCACATTCAGTCGGCAGGGTGGTGCTTAATCATCTCGGTGATCTCGTGTGATCTGGCAGCTGTGCTTCATATCATATTATACGATGCTGCTGTAGAAATCCATTTCGTATCGTGCACTAGTGATTACGGTGTTATTTCTTCTACGGTTGATGCCGCACTGATGATGTACCTGGAATCTAACGGCAAAGGTATCGGCCGCAAGAGTCAGTCTGAAGAGGCACTAGTTCGAACAGAGCTAGGTGATGTTAGGGATAAGATTAGGGTCTGGGTTAGTGATAGGTTCTATATGCAATTTATCCTTATCCTTATTTAGGAATACTTACTTATATAGGAATAGGGATAAGTTGCATCTTTGGTTTTGGCGGCGCCTGGCTATATGGCGGAACGGAACCTGACCAAATTCGGACTAGTGCGCCTTTGGACTGTGACCAGTCATCTGCGACTGAAGTCGGTTGGGCTTACCACCATTGTGATCGCTGCAGTCGCATCTTTTTGTGTTGTCATCGTTAGGCTTATGCTATTCTATGAACTCTTGTCTGTGAACAGTTTAGTTCAGTTCATTTCTGTCGTTTTGTACACGCATGTACTTCTGTAGTTGAATACTAGTGATCGTTGATAGAGGCCAAAAGCCTCACATGCTACAAGCTCTGCAGTATGCATTCTGCACGGTCATCAACTGCTTCGTCTTGCTCTTCCTTTGAATTATCTCTTGATCGTACAGGTCTCTTACTTTGGTAAGATGTATAAGTATTTTTAACGTTTTCTTGATCAAGTCGTCTTCACATTTGTCTGCTACATCGTGAGTGAAAAAAATCACCAGACAGTTTTTGCTACTCGTGGATCATTGCATGTCGCGCGGTATAGCCCCGTAAATTGTCCGTTTCTCTCTGACTGTTTGTCTGCGCGTTTGTTGTGTCGTGTGCATATAGCTTACACTACACGATTTTTTGTATGAAGTCTGCTCCTCGAGGCTGTATAACATGGGCGAATTAACCCTAGGGATATGTCCTCAAATTTCGGCCGGAATAAGGGAGGGTGGGATGGCTGTTTTTAGTGGAATATCTCTGAAACGGCTCAAGATATAAACCCGTGATGTTAAAAAGTGCTGGCTCATTCATTCATGTGCGTTTGAGCTAACAGTTGATAAGATAGAGTTTGAAAAAGCCAGCTGATATGAAGTTCACTTGTCGGAGCGAAAGAGGCAGTAGTCCAAACAGCGTGGTGGTTAGGTGTAGAGTTAGGGTTAGTGATATGGTTAGGAGTAAAGGTGAAGGTAAAGGTCCGTATATAGCTCTTTAGAAGATTGAACTCCTCGCAGAGCTACGGAGCGTCACCTGCCATATGGGATCACACAGTGTTACCTGCCACCCGACACAGGTGAACGCGCCCCGCCTTAAACCCAGCCAGATAGGCCGGTACTCGATTTACCTACCCCGGAAGGATGGAAGGTTGAGTTGACCTAGAGAGCTGGTTACATACGGAGATGGTTTACCTGGCCGCAGGCAGTCACCTATCGCAGTACTAACCCGGCCAGGCGTGCAGTAACTTCGTTGATCGAATGAAACGCGTTACCCGCTACGCCAGGCCACCAGGAAATGAATAAATTGCACTTTTGGCTTTGGCGGATCTTGGACATGGCGACCCTTGGATGTGGCGGGATTGGCGGCCCCTGGCTATGGCGGACCGAGTTTCAGCCAATTTCGCACTATGTACCCCTTCGGACTAGCGACCAGGCACGACAAGGCCGAGGTCTGTTCTGCAACTGTGTCTGACGGCTGTCGTAATCTGGGAATACATCTGCAGCCGATGTCGTCGGTGCTGTACGTGGGCATGCATGCACCATTACGACTGGCACTGCAGACTTACTATAGCAGTGACCGGTGTGATTGGTTGGTTGGAAACTCGGAATTGTACCTGGTAATTATAGTACGGCATGCATTGCAAGGTCTATAGTGACATGACACACGGCACGGCTGGCTGTGTATATGACTGATGGTTGGTCAGCCGGTGCGCCCATATATATGTGTGTGTGGCGGCATCGGCATCGTCTTTGATCTCTCTCTCTCTCTCTCTGCAATGTCGGGCCGGGGTATATGGTGTGATCGTATTGCGTCATGTCAGCTGTATGTGTGTCTTTGACTGATTACCTGTTGACTGGCCGCCGTGGCCGGTGTTTGGTGCTGTTTAATGCCAGATTACCCACCACGATAATCACCACCGGAAGCACTCCGAGACCGTGAATTCTCGATCCAGATTGGTTATAATGGTTAAATGATATAGCACTTCACAGAAAACCCATCTCAGAGCTACTGAGCGTCACCTGCCATATGGGATCAGATCACAGTGTGAACGCGCCCCGTCCCACCATAACTTCAGTCAGACAGGCCGGTACTAGCCCTTAGGGATGAAAGGCTGAGTTGATTTTGGCTGACACCAGTCCAGAGTTGATGGATTGCAGATCGCCACCAAAATTTGGTCGATTGTTATTCAGACCACGCCCCACTTACCCTTTCATAAATTTTACCAGAAAGGTCCGTAACTTTTTGAAGTAACTGTTTGGAGTGAGTATGTTTTCCACGGTCTCTGTAAACCGGTTATGTTCCGCCGTGGATTACCCTCTTCCTCCCGTTCTTTTTGACGTCGTCGACCCGGCATTGCTGAATGAATAGCAGATTGGTGCAACGTTTTTGCATGATGCACGCTTAATAACGCCCCGTAGTTATTCTACTTGCACCCAGAGAGAGAGAGAGAGAGAGAGAGAGAGAGAGAGACTCGTGGGACTGACGAGCATGTGTAAGCTGCCAGAGGGAGCACTAGATAGCAAGCCTATACTCCACTACTTCGTTTTGTTGTGGACTCGGTGGACAAGTCTTAAAATAGTGGCGAGCGATCACTATAGTCCGAAATTGGCTATCGGTTTGTCAAAACCGATAGCCAATTAGTGTCAAAACCGGGAACGTCAAAACTATTGCACCAAGGAACCCTAAACTTAGCCCTAACCGTAGCCCTATCCCTAACTCTAACCCTAACTTATGCCTAACTTTTTGCTGTTGGGATTAGTACCCCTTTGGACTATTGATCTGATCTGCCTCTTTAAAACAAGCTGTACATCTTGGCAAGAGTTGGCGTGCTATAGATTTTGTTGGCTTTCGATTGTGGTGACTGAGAGTTATTGTACAACAAGTCCGCAACAAATCGTATTTGTATAAGTGGAGTATGTGATTAACTGGTTGCTCAGATACAATGCGTCGTCGTTCTTCGCTTCTCACTCAGTACTTGACCTGTCGTTTTTTTGTGCTGGCGAAATCGTCGTAATTACAAGTGTGTTCACTCAGGATATTCCTTAAAAACTGCAGTCAGTTTTTTATTGTCATTTGCTGCTGACTTGTACGTTAAGGTCGTCGTCAGCGCAATGGTGAACCGCTACGAACAGTTCAAAGTTCACAGTTGACAAAGGATTAACTGTTGTTAGAAAATATCTGGGACATTTTGCATACTTCAAAACTTTCAGTTATTTAAGTTCACCCAAAAGGCTAATTTTAATCGAATATGTGACATTCCGCCTAGTTTCGTATGATATGGCTTAGTTAATTTCATAAGCTGATGGTAAGGTTAGGATTCTGGAAGTCTTGCTTTTGAAAAGAGCTAATGGAAACTGGAAATACAGCTGGTAGCTTGCGTAGGGTCTTGCTAGGTCGAGGGCAGTTCTGAACTAGAGATTAGCATGTTGCAGCAGGGGGTAGGCGGTAGGCGTGGTGTAGTGGTAACGCGCCTGATCCGATCAGCGTAGTTACTGTACGCCGGGCCCGGTTAATACTGCGATGGGTGACTGCCTGTGGGCAGGTCAACCATCTCGGGATGTAACCAACCGCCTAGGTCAACTCAGCCTTCCATCCCTCCGGGGTAGGCAAATTGAGTACCGGCCTATCTGGCGGGGCGCGTTCACCTCTGTCGGGTGGCAGGTAACACTGTGTGATCCCATATGACAAGTGACGCTCCGTAGCTCTGAGATGGGTTCGCTCATTAGGAGCTATATAC
>Ga0209367_1000103_pt1 | contig 56307 bp, 31 predicted proteins | sample WorMetLIZISLAND2_FD_187412 | JGI IMG/M metagenome (GOLD analysis project Ga0209367, IMG submission 187412) | Marine gutless worms symbiont microbial communities from Max Planck institute for Marine Microbiology, Germany - Olavius geniculatus... ...
TAACATTACAACACAAATCAAGCAACACACAATGCTTCTCTAACACAGATAAAAGTACTTTCATAGCATACCAAGACGGGCACAGTAACACGATATCGTCAGCATATACAAAAATGTTGGTAGGCAAAGTACCTATTTTACATCCAACCCAATTTCCCACCTTTTTCATTTAACCCCAATTTGTAAATGTTTCTCTTGCATTAGATCGCTGAAATTGTGCATGTCCGAGTTAAAAATACATCGCTGATAATTCGTATATAAAGTTTTCTTTTACGAAAGCTTAGCCACAATACATCCGTGACGGACGGACGGACAAACGGGCGACAACCACGCCAATAACTCGACCGTTACTTAAGTACGGTCGGCTAAAAGCAAACCGTTGAGTTAGTCATAACTACATGTTAAGTTGTTAACGCATGCAGTGTTCATTGCCATCATGCCATGTTCAAGGCTCATCGTTCCCGAAGTTGTCTGATTGCTCGATCTATGAAGCAGATATCCACATCATATGAGCCACCTAATATCACACTCAGGCATGCACACTTAGCTTTATGCCGTTGGTATTCTAAACGTTATCGTAGTGAAGCGTCTGCGGCATAATGAGATACTTCGCGGTAGAATTACTGCAACGTCGAAGATTACCGACAGCATTATTGTGACGTCAGTTGAACTGCGAAAGATCGCACTCGGAAGGCCGATAACGCGGGCACTGTGTGCACATCGTTAAAAGTCAGCACTCAGAACTAACGTTATGATAACTTTGATGAATGACGAGATGCCGAGTTCTCAGTTGATCGATGCATCGTAACGTAAGGCTCTGGGACGCACTGCCGGGCAACGAACGACACCTGTCCACTGCAACATCTCTAGCATTATTTTCGACAAACAACGAACGCGAAAAACTTGTTATTTTATCGTTCCTTTGACGGCTGTCCTTTCCACAATGTGGACTATACATGACTTATTGGCTAGCTGTTTTGTTGTATTGGTTTGGTTTTGATTTCTATCTTTGGTTCTGATAATTTTTACGCGCGACAGCAGAATGCTTCGCGTGTCTTAGCTATAGCCTAAACGTCCGTCTGTACATTCGTCCGTCTGTCCGTGTCCGTCATGGCCGCCTAGGTTCAAAGAGGTTTGCGCACGCGGGAGTCAAAAAAGGAGTACCCCATACAAAGTGGTTATTTTACCGCTATTGGCTCGTCTGGTGCGAAAATTGTTGTAGATCGGCACATACACGCTGCTTATTATAACATGCACTAGTAACGATCTTTTTAGCGGTGTCAATATCGATGACCTCAAATGACCTCGAATCTTTAAAATATGGTTTTTTTGTGTTTTTCGCAATGTTCAGCTGCGGACACATTTCAAAAATGAATTGTGCCGAAATTAGATAGACCCGGACAACTTGCGTATGAAATTTTTAGCATAGAACGCACATTTTTAACCACCTGAGTTTTGACCTATTATACGTTGAATGAGTTTTCCGTACGGAGATCTTAAATTTGGATACTTTTTCAAGACGCATTGTTATTTTATTGCACGCTGTATACTGGTTGCCCAGATGACAGGACTGATGCTGTCGCACATCACGTGAGCTTTGCACAAATTACTTGTTAGACTTTTGTTAAACTCTGTACGAATGTCTAAAAGTATCTTGCGCTGGTGCACTGTACATCATATAAAACTCTGTCACTATCATGACGATATGCACAAATATAGGACGCTAATTACTATAAGATGGATGCTGTTGCATGACTGAGGATGAGAAACACTATGAAACGTTCCATTAATTTGTACACATGTGGTCACTGTTTATTGTTGGTCCCTATCTATAACCAAGCAACGGAAAGCGCCGATCAATAAGGATTGCGTTCATCATTATCATCATCATCATCATCATAGAGAGATTCAACGTAACGTAAATAATAGGTATTATTTTAAGGAGCGCGTGAGTATAATTGTGGCATAAATATAAAGGACCATTAAGTATGACTGACGAGCAGACAGGTCGGTGAGACGCTGCCTGAAGCGTTAAGCTTGAAAACGTGCTTGTCTGGCAATTTCTTCGGTAATAGCCAAATCTGCCTGGTTGTCTGTCTCTGTCTATTTCTATGTGCGTGTGGTCGGTGTCGCGAAATGCTCTCTGAAGTCCTCGTGACAGCTACGTTACGTTATACGCGGTGCCCCGTCCGTTCATTTCTTCTAACGACCGCAATGACTTTTGTCGCGTCTTCCGCATGAAATATTGTCGCCATGCCTGCGTCTGGCGATTGCTACATTACACTGACTTCTGACGATTTTTGCACCGTGATCACTGACAGTAGTTGGAATTTTCTGTTCCGTCGTTGCACATGGCTTACTTATTTGAAGCTTTACTGTCGTGGTCTTAGAAGTAAGGCACAGGATATTTGACCGACAGCCGGTCAAATATCCCATAGACTATATCACCGGTCAAATTTTGTCACCAGTCAAACACGCCCGGACATGACCGGTCAAACATTGGTCCTTATTATGGCTGGATGTTTGACCGGTCATGACTGCCTTGAGCAGCCTTAACCGGTTCGTAAAAAACGCTAACCCTAAGCCAAATCCTAAACCTAACCCTAATTGTAGTTCTAACCCTAACTCTAACCCTAACACTAACCCTAACCTTAATCCAAAGCCTTAAGCACTATAGCATAATATTGACGCAAATTTTAGTCATTAGCGCGTATACTATCTATAATGTCATTCACTAGGTGGCGACTGAGATTTTTGGTTTTGACCGGTCAAATAGTCTACAAACTATTTGGTCGGTTGCCGATCAAATAGTCACCGCGTAGAAGTAATGCCTACAGAGTTAATCGGAAAATTTTACCCCGCTAACGTGTTTTAAAATTTATTTTTTTCAGACCGAAAAATTTTAACCGATATTTTACACACATATTTTGGGTTCAAATTTACGGTGCATTACAAAGCTTCATTTAATTATTTCCAAATTTGACAGAGTTATGCGAGAGAATTTTCACATTTCACAACGCATTTGGCACAAGACACAAATTTTTCATATTTGACAACAAACAAATAATTAAAACACACAACTCACTGGGTTATGACAGTTTCAGAAACAGCTAAAAGTATTCGATTAAATATTTTTGGAAAAAGTTAATATCGGATGTACAAAATGTTCCCCACCAGCCAAAGCGAATGCATTCAGACGATATTACTGAAGTCTGGCAAGTCAAGCCATATCTGCTGCAGTGCTCGTTTTAGCTTTGAAATGGTCTTCGGCTTTGAAAAATGTTTTTATCATTGCAGAATGGGTATGCGTATAAACACAGAGAAAACGAAACATTAATAGTCAAGTGGTTTAAATTTTGGTGAATTTGGTGGCCAACTGACCATTCATACTTTTGATGGAGTTCATACAGTAAGCCTTTAAGTGAAATGTAAAAATTCTGTAGGCGATCGCGGTTAACATAGCATATCTTTGTCAAGGTTAGAAATAATTAAATGAAGCTTTGCAGTTTACAGCAGATTTGAACGCACATTATGCGTGCAAATTATCGCTGACAAATTTCCAGTTTTTGAAAAATAAATGTCAGAACACGTCAAAGGGGCCAAATTTTCTGACTCACGCTGTATATTATTTAGGCCACATTAAACCCCTCTATATTGCTGCTGCTGCTGCTGCTGATGAAAAAATGAACTGATTTTTGCATCTCGCCGTCCGAAAAAAAACTGAGGAAAAAGGCAAAAAAAGAAGTGAAAGGGGGAAGGTAGAAGAAGGAAGAAGGAAAAATGAAGGAAAAATGTGTGGAAAAACGGGGGAGTAAATGATATGAAAAGAGAGAGAGGAAGGTTGCCGTCCCCCACTATGTTTTTTTTTATTTGGCGCCTATAAGGTGGTCGTATATAAGCAGACTATCCCATACGCACAAACATCAAGTGGCTGTCTCGCTGCTATAGCCGCAGGTTATGACGGACTGCAAACGTCAGTACACCGAATCCTCCCTGATATGTCAGACGTTACACATGACATATTCGTGGGATGTGTTCATGTAATTACAACTCCCCGTCATCGTCGCATTTCGTGCATCCGTTATTAAGTAGGCACGAACCGATCGCTCCTGAAGCAGAAATTACTGTGGCCTTTCGTGATAGATTTAGGTATAGCCTATCGTAATGTACATTCTGAGCCAATAAAAAATTACGTTACCAAGTTTTTCGTTTAAATTTATCAAATACTGATTGATTTTCTATCTAGTACACTTCGTATAGTATTAACATTGTTAAGAAAAATGGAGGACATATTGAACATTTTTTTCAAATAATGTGAACGATTTTACTGTGCAGTAATTTTTAATGTACACTAATACTTGTTGAGGGATGCGATCTTGTTCAGTTAACTGCATGAGCATACAAAGCAATAAGCTGTGCATTATTTTACGAAAAGTGAAAATTTAACTCTGTAGTTACACGTAAACTTTTTAACATTTATCATAATTCGAGTTAACTTGGTGAAGTGATTGGAGCTAATTTGCGCCCAGAAAAAAATGCAACTTAAAATAACGCTTCTGTGCGCAATAAATTTATATCGTGCAGCGGCCTTAAATGTTTCTGATGCACTGTAACGTCAAATTTAAAAAAAACAAACAGGAAGTTTTAGAGTAGGCTTAGTGTCTTAGTGTCAACAGAAAGCGAAAAGAGAGGAAAAAAAGTCTGCGTCGAAGCTCATAACACCGCCTGTAGAAATCATGCGACGTCCACATAAGAACGCACAGATCGAATATATCGACTAAGACATGTCCAAGTGCTGATTGAGTAATTCGCCATGATGACAAATGGCTGATACGGTTGTTAGACTGGCATCGATCATTCAAAGGTCGTTGACGGCGGTCGAACTTCATTGCATGACGACGAATGACGATTCACGGATTATGCCCATCACAGGCTGTGCACTGTTGTAAGGGTGACCAGCCATTTCAATGGGAGAACCCAAAATTTGACCCCCCCTCCTTAAAATGGAAATGGAAATTAAAGTTTTATTGTGCGCTCTTGTTCTTGTGTTGTACTGCGTGTTTGTTCGGTTAGACGGGTACTGTTGGAGCACGTGATTGTTATTTGCTAAAATACGGCTGAACAGTTTATCATCAGCTTCTTGAAACATTTCGGTAACAGTAGGAATGTGATCGCTGCAGTAGCCAAGCGGTCGACATCGAAGCAAAAACGCTTCGAGCTTCGTGCGGTCTGCGGCTGAACAGAATCCAGACCATGCCGGGGAACAGTACAGAAGTCGACTGATCACGATCGACCTGAACACGTCGTGCATAGATGACGCCGGCAAACCGTGACTGCGTAATACTCGTAGCGCGTACAGTAGCCTCGAACATGCTGTCAGTAGACCGCCGACATGGTCGGCTGCGGTCAATTGATCGTTAATAACGACTCCAAGCACTGTCAAATTCTTAACCCGTTCGATGTTTTGAAACGGCGGCGGTAGGTTATGTCCAGCTGAACTACTTTGGTTGCCTTTCGCACAGAAAATCATCTCTTTGGTTTTGATACAGTTTAGTGTCAGATTATTCTCGGTCGCCAAATCCTTGACGTGGGCGATTTCTGCATCACATGTTCCACAATTCCTCGCTGAAACAATCAAATATGTGTCATCATCAAACTTTACTAAACAGTTGCCGTCATTGAGAACCTGTAGGTCGGCCACCGTTAGCACGCAAGATGCCGGACAAATATAAAACAGCATAAATCACAATATAATAATTCAAACATCACCATTACACAATGTCAGAAGAACTTTGCTGACTGTCTAATGGTAAAGTTTGAATTAGGTTTATTATATTGCGATTTGTGCTGTTTTATATCTACAACCACGATTTCACCCTTACCCTGTAGCCTATATAAACTGAACAGTTTTTACATAAATTTCTAGCAGGCCTGTACGCTGTTAACCCGCTTCTCCAGTTCTTACCAAATCGGAGTAAACAAACAGTTCCATCATGATACCCGTGTGTGCACGAACGTAGCATAATGATTGCGTGTACCACACTACAGTGTACTCGTCTTTAATTATCAGGACGTCTATACCATCAGTTGATTTGCAGCCGGCGACAGTGCTAAACGTCGCACTGCGAGACGCGTATAGGACAGACAGACAGACAAACAGCCGGACAGGCCACGAAGTACTCGAGTGCTGGCGACAAGATTGAAGACTGAACGTACTAGTGTTTGACATCCGTACGACAAAAAAACCTACTACCCCTACCACAAACACCCTCGCGCCAAAATGCTCAGGCAAAACTCCACCTCGAATTTGCTTCTTTTTCAACTAGTCCTGCCGTGATGATTAAACGACGAATGGATTGGTGATACTGCGTGTTAACAGCTGTTCACGGGAAGTATTTAAGCCTCAGCGAAAAACACGTTATTTTCGGCAGATATTTAAGCCCAGTAATAATGTTACGCACCGCTGTGACTGTCCGCCAGCGTTTTTCTAAGGTCTTTCCGGCATAGGCTTACTGCTATTGTTGGCGCTTACAGGGTGGCCCAAAAAGTAAGCTATTGTACTTTGTCTATATTTTCGCTAAATATTGACCCCGATTTTTTACAATTTTTTACCAGTAAACTTTTAAAGAAATTTCAGTGACAGGCACACCACACTTATTATGTCGCTACTCTACCTTGTAAAACATAAATATTCAAACATCAACAATATAATACAGATGGGCAGAAGGTCCAATACTAACTTTTTAAAGTATTCAACTTAAACGTTAAAATATGAGTTATAATAAATGTTAAGAACAACGGAGGACATATTGAACATTTTTTTCAAATAATGTGAACGATTTTACTGTGCAGTAATTTTTAATGTACATTAATACTTGTTGAGGGATGCGATCTTGTTCAGTTAACTGCATGACCATACAGAGCAATGAGCTGTGCATTATTTTATAAAAAGTGAAATCTCAACCCTGTAGCTACACGTAAACGTTTTAACATTTATTATAACTCATATTTAACATTTTACTTAAATACCTCAGAAATTTACCACTCGACCTTATGACCATCTGTAGATATTGTAGGTTTTTGAATATTTATATTTTACAAGGTAGTGTAGCGACATAATAAGTGTGGTGTGCCTGCCACTAAGTAGCAAATTTTTAGCAGAGTCTACTGGTAAAAAATTGTGTCAATATTTAGCGAAGATATGGACAAAGTACAATAGCTTACTTTTTGGGCCACCCTGTATAAGCTACATTACCGGAATGGGATTATTGGTTCAGTTGGTGATGTGTGGACTTATGACTATGTACAACGTACAGTAAGGTACGGAAATACGACATGGCCTAGAGAGGCACGGGGTTGTTGCAGCATGGTTTTGTCACCGGAGAAGTTTTTTTTATAGATTTTTTTGTCTCAACAAGGGTTTGTATGTCTGTACGCTAATTGTTTGTTGGTCACCAATACATTGCCATAGTTCTTTACAGTGATATTTTCGTTAGGTAATTCAAAAACACAATAACCAAAGTAATTTGACAAAAGGCGAAATCGCTTTGGCTCGTCCATCCAACGGTGACTCTCGGTTTGTATTTGCCAGGTGGCAGCATGGAAATGACGGTCGGGGACCCCATTTTACACCATGTCATTGAACCCACAAGTGTACGTGTCAAAATTATGACATCAACATCCGTTAAACGGTTTAAGCGGAGGACGAAGTTGTGACTTTTTGATTGATTGATTGATTGATTGAAGCTAAAATAAATTTATTTTTGAAACTTAATTATCACTGCGCCACGAAATGATTAGACCTTTAGCCTACCACGACTTCATTTGCTTGCAGACGCTGAAGCTGACCAGCATCTAGCATCATTATTCGAGTAACGACCTATTATAGATCTATACCAATGACCAAGTAGCCATTGGTTTTGTTAGCTTCTGCTAAATAGAGAGCTTATCATATGGTTGTGTCTGCACACGTTAACCTAGTAGCATATTGGGAGTACACTTCGTATAGTATTAATTTCTTCAAATTATTATTGGATATGCCGGGCATGATTTGTTTACTGTTTCTATACATTAAAACATGTCATGTGTAATAACAAAATAGTTTTAATGCGACAAAAACTAGTCGTTATTGTAGGAAAGACTAATTGCAAAATAAAGTGTGCGTAATTCCTACCCCTGCAGTAATGTAACTTGATAACTTTGCTTACTTTGCCTAAAACACGACAAACTGTAGACTGACAGACTATATGCCCCCTTTTGATTTATTAACATAATTATAGCGCTGTTGTCAGAAACATAGCAACTTTTTATCACAAAATAGCTCAGTGAATTACGTTGCGGAAATAAGTAGCCTAATACACACAGTTACATTGTGTCGAAATCATTATTCGTTAAACAAGTAAGTACCGGTTAGTAAACTGAGAAAAGAGTGTTAATAAAGCAAACAAACTACAAACATTTACGAACGACAGCTACAGCCGTTTTAGACTGTGTCTGAAATTGCGAATAATATGCTTTTGCAGTGAAAAATAAAACATGCCACCACTGGAAGTCCTTTAAGGGCAGAAGCCAATAAACCCCCTTGGTCTTTTGCCTTGCAGACATATCAGAGGCGGTCCGTATTCGAGGGCGGTGCAGATGTCCAAATGCTTTGACTTGTTTGTATAGGAACAAGTCCAATGTGCAAAGCGTGTTATGTGGCCGTCTTAATTGCCCTCATTACGGATCTTGCCAGTCCGTTTGTGGAGTATTTAGAGCCAGAGCAAGAAGCCCAGCTGTCGCTATGATAGTCTACCGTACTGGTTGTCGGTGACCTTCAAAGTCATCCAAAATCAATGATTTTTATTTCATTTGAAAGGGCTTATGCCATTTCCTATTAGTAATAGCTTTGGCCGTATCTCTCGCTGTTTCCGAGATAGCCTATGGCCAGTTATCCTATTCCCTTCCTATCCCCGAATTCGAAAATGTTTCCCCTGCACTAAATCGCCAAAATTTAGCGTGCTCAAATTTATGACACAGACACAAAGGGTGTGAATTTTTTCCCTACGACCTACCGTTTAGCCACAATACATCCGTTACAAACGACGGACAGACGGACAGACGGGCAGACGGGCAGACAAAAAGACAAAAAGCTAGACCGTTACGGCTAAAAGCGCTTTTGGTGATAGCAATCATATTGAAGTTTTTTCCCCAAACTAGTTGCTATTTTTAGCACGAGACTGGCGTGGACAGCACTGCATTGTACCGACAGTGAATAATTTTTATCCTAGACTGCCGCAACAGCAGGCCGTACTTGGCTGGATAGAGTGTCCAGAGCCGTGACGTATGGCAAGCAGCAACTGATCTGACAGAAGCACTTCACAATAATACGCTCCATTAACCGCAGCTACAAGATCGTCCATTCTCACATTCTCACACGCGCCTTAACAGGCGCCGTCAGCAGCTGACTGGACGTTTTTTCTCCGACTTCCATCTCAATCTCAATTTGGTCGTTGAAAATTGCAGTTAATATCAGGTAAAAAAAGCAGCAGAACTGGGCGGTAATATGATACGGAGAAGAGTATTTAAAGTAATCTAATCGATCGCGTAATAAACCATAAGAATTTAACTAACACAATCTGAAAGCAATAACAAATGCTTAAAAGTCATGAATATCAGTTGTTGTTTAAGACTGCAAGTTACATAACTGAAATTAACGATAAAACGCAGCAAAGTCTAAAGTCTCGAATCACGTCTTCTTTGTTTATCGAACACAGTAATATGACTTGCAAGTGGAACTATTATAATACGTGTAGCCTATTTTTCCTGTCCTTTTCCTTTCAGTTTAATTTTTTTTGCCAAAATTCAACTGGGTTTTTTTTGTAAATGTAACACCACATTATATAAACCAAAAAATGTGGCACAAATAACAAATTATAAAAAGCGTCGGTTTTATAGGCAAAATATAAGGAAACGTTTATGAAAGTTTATTACAGTCATATTTGTCGGTGTACACTACATGTAGTTACATACGTATACATGTACCGATATGCAGTTATGCATAATAAAGTCTAGATCACGTTGCAACATATTTCATGACTGTGATCAACAGTATGTTCTGCGTGTGATAAACGAACTTGAAACGCGATTCAGTCGTCACGTTTGACTAGATTTTTAGCGATTATAACACTGTATACGGTGTGCTGGGAGATGAAATGACGAATTACGTTCTGAAGCAAACGATACGTCAGTGCAGTTCGATGGACTGTCCGGTATTGACAGCGGTATACACGGCTACAGTGCAGAGGCTGCGGGTTGTTGCACCATCGCCGCCGGCTGCATTGGCCGGAGTCGCTGCCATGGTGGTCGTAGTGCGGCACTGGGCGACTCGTGTGGTCGACTGTCTACCAGTGTACTCGGTAGGACCACCGCCGTCGTAAGCGCTGACGCCGCCCAGTCCACCCTTGCGATGCACCGTGCCCAGGCCAAAACACTCGATCACCGTGTAGCGGAAGCGTCGGTTCATCGTGCAGTAGACCACAAAGTTGACGGCACTGTTGATGAGCACTAGAATGTCCCAGACGTCGCCAAGTGGGGCGTAGACGGAGTAGAAAAGTTGTTCGTGAAAACCGCTGAGTAACGCCAGGACGCCCTGCGGCAACTCTGTCACCAGGAAACACAGGACTACAACGACCAGCATCGCCGTCGTTCTGTTGCGTTCCCCAACGTCCCCGAAGCTTCTGAACACGTTGCTTCTTTCGTAGCTTACTGTATCAGTGGGAACTTTAAGAAGCTTATGCATTTCAACCGTGACCCACGTCCAGTCCAGTCGGTCGACAGTGCTGAGTGAGTCGGTGTGCTGTTGCGTTCTCCGGCACGGTCTGATTCGACGCGTCGTCCCTGTGACAGCAGGCGTCGACGTCGAATGTCTGCCAGACGCATGGCGCGCACGAGCAGCGCACTGAGCACGGTCAGCACGATGCACGGGACCACCTTCAAAGCCACGCCGAACAGCCAGAAGTTGATTGTTCGCGTTGCGTCCGTCACGAATTCGTTAGAGTCGAACCAGTAAGTGGTCACGCCCACATCCCGTGCGCTGTAATTACCCGTACCGACGCTAGACGGGTTCGTCACATCAGACGGAGTTCTGTGTTGACTGGACACGTTATACGTGGCGGTATGGTGGCTCACATTTGACGCCAGTACGACGCAGTCGGGTGGTGGTGTAGATGCGTTGTTGTGGTGGACAGTAGCTTGGTGGGTGGTCGCCGAGATGTCGTTCGGGACGGGCCGGTACATGACGTAGTTCGGCGAGCAGGCGACGATCGTGGCGGCGACCACTGCGACGATTGAGAGCTTGGCGCGCTGCCTACTGCAGAGACGCGCGCCCAGAGCGTGCCGGCCGCACACGACGATGTAGCGAAAAACGGCGATCGACACCGTCAGCCAAACGGCCACCGTGTGTGCCGTGATGCTGAAGTTGTTGTTGAAGATAAGGTAAACGATCCAGCCGAGTCGATGCCCGTAGTCCGGGGTCGGACTGGCGTAGCAGTAGAAGTATCCGGCATAGGGCACGTACACTGACATTGTAACGAGGTCAGTGACCGCCAGTGCCGTCAGTAGACAGTTGGTGGCGTTCAGCATCGGACGACGCGTCAGCACGATCACGTTCAACACGTTCAGAAGTATTCCAAACGCACAGACGACGAGGCTGAGATAGCCGTGGACTGACTGGTAAGCGTCGCTGAATCGCTCCAGTCCTGATCTACCGTCTTCAGTCAGCAAGTCCGCTACAGTCGTCTCGTCACACGCTGCTGCGGACGTCCAGCTGCCGTCCATCACGTTTGACTGCTGCGTCATAATCCACTTCAACAACAATATGTCCTTGACGAGCAGTTGGATTGAGACGCGAATCAGGCGGTCAATTATCGACAAGAGGAGACGAAGCGACGTCGGTGGGCTGGCTAGCGCTAGATGAGTGTCCAGGCAGTCGTCGTCGTTGTCATAATCTCGTCAATCAGCAGTACCGGACGACTCGCTAACGGTCGATTAACGACGCAGCATCAAAGTACAAATCTACGCCAGTGTTCGACGCTCTGAATGAGCCGGCGATTGACACAAAGACCCAAATTCCATTTTGCTGTGAATTTGTTAGGCGACAAGTCTTACAACAAGCTGTACAGCATCATGACGTGTGGATGTGGATTTGCAGTAGGCCTTGTGCTTGCGTATTTGTTGAACAACTTGCTGTGGGTATGTTGTAGACATTCGATGTGTCGTGGAGTAGTTGTGCAGCATCTTGTACGATAAACTGACTACAAATCGAAGCAAATGGAGTTCTGGCTTAACAGCAATGTCAGCCATGCACCAAAAACGACTTCTTTGTGCCAGGCTTTTTGAATTAGCGGACGATTGAAGACAAAGAAAATGCTGAGACATGCAGCAGACAGAGATGTCAGGCAGTGACGTCTGCACTCACTAGAGATGACGTGTGTTCCACCAGTCGTTTTACATCTGTAACATCACAGTTCACAGACAGTCAGTCACGTCAGTTTCATAGCACGCTACGCCACATGTTACCATCACAGCTACTGCGCGCATCATCAATAGCCTACAGTGTTTTTCAACCTTTTTGTTGCCGCGGAACCCTGAACAAGCGTAGAGGTCACTCACGGAACCCCATGCATTGATCCAAGCGTCCAACGACGTACGCAAGGTAGAAGCTACAGGGTGTCTACGGACTCATTTCCCTAGCAGAGCAAAGCCCTGGTGAGGATGACAAAGCAAGCAAAAATGACCAATATTAAATTTGATTACATTAACAGGTAGCAGTACGTTATTGTAGTTAACGTAACAGCGAAGCGGTCGTCCACGGCCGCTTAGCCCCAGCCATACCAACTGAAAAAATTTATCATGTGGACGTCCTCGTTAAAGATAGGCCTACGTGTCTTTTTAATTTTTCTTAGCATAGTGTTTAAAGAATTGAATTTATTACGTAAATGGTCAAACGATTTCGTAACCATAGGCCTAACCCTAATCAATGTTTTTTTTCTTTTCTTCATCTTTTTTGCGATAGGCCTAATGCACTTATCCTCGGAGTTGAGTAGCCTAATGTCGTGCATAGAAATCCTACGGCTACGCTCCTAAAAATGCAAATACACCAAGACTACTAACAGCAAAAATAATTTAACAGAGTTGGTCTATGCAAAAATGAACGCGTAGAAACGCAACTTTGAACAAAATATTTCATGATGAGTATTTCTACGACATTGTTTGACGAGATTTCGCATGCTAGCTTATTTTTTACTGGCCAGCTGCGGAACCCTTGGCAGATGCTCGCGGAACCCTGGGGTTCCGCGGAACCCTGATTGAAAAACACTGGCCTACCTTCTACTAAAGCCCCGGTCACACCAGGTGCACGCATGCAGGACGCGCGAAACGCACAATAAAATTAGTTATGCGTCGTTGTGCGCCCAACTTTTGTCCATATTTTGAAGAAACTATAGCGAGTTCGCAGCGAATGTACAGCGTACTGCTAGCGCACCGGGCGTATACAGGGCGCATACTCAGCGTGTGCATTGCGTACATGCTAAAATCAGAAGAATTAGGGCACATCCTGGTTGTCTTTGGGAAGTTTGGGAAAAGGATCAGCATCTCGGAAGCCTAGATTACCATTTTTAACGCATTCCTTAGCCCAGAAGCACTATAAATCTGAGCGTTTTGTACTGATCTCACACTGCCGATATCTGCCCAGATAAACTTGCAGTCAGCATCTACGAGTGCCATGAAGACAACGGAGTAGAACCCGTTGTAGTTGTGACTGTTGTAGGGCCTAGTATATGGAACCGCTGTTTGAAGAACACTTGAAGTTGACGTGCTTATCATCAATTGCACCACAAGTATGTGGGAAGTTCACTACGTCTCCATGGGTGTTCGCTACATCTCAGCCGACGAACATACAACGAATATCGAGCGAGTGCTCCGCGTGTATCGCGTGCATCGGGCGTTAGTCCATCGCTCCCCGCACATGTCCGGCGTCCTTCTGGCGTCCTTCTGGCGTGTACATTTATGCATCGAGTTCACGGTATGTTCAAAATTGTGCGCGGAGCTCGACGCACCAAGCGAATGGTCACGAATCAAAAAAGTTGGTGCCGCGCGCTCGACGAACGAGTAGACCTAACGAATGACGACAAACAACGACGCACAAATCATTTTTCAGTGCGCTCGTCGAGCGTTCTTCATGCGTTCACCTGGTGTGACCGGGCCTTAACTGACTGCCTGATAACGTATGGTGATAGATCGGCTGAGGATCACGTGACCACCACCCAGGCCAGATTAATGTGGTAGAAAAAATAGCAAATAACTAATTTTGTTCTATTGGCTATTTCAGTTGCAAGTGCCTCATCTGACAGCTCTACACTATAAACAGAAGAGCCAGTTACCAGTACAGCAAAGTTCAAGGTCTATGCACAGATGGCCACGGTCAAACTTGCTCGTGAAATTTAAGTAGGTCTATAAATTAAATATTATATTTTCTTTGTTTGTTTTGTGAAATTAAAAATTAAAAAAAAACAACCAATATTGTATATTTTTATTTGGAACCTTCATCCACTTTTTAGTGGTAATTACATAATTAAAAGAAAAAAGTTATGAACAGCACTTCCAACTAGTTCTTATATACTGTATCGACAATATTACTGCCTTATGTTTATTCTGTGCGACAAACACATCACGACGAGTTTTCCAACAAAGTTAGTTTATACCTTAATTTACTAAACTCAACGCATGAAATAAACGAAAAACAGCAGCGCAATAATATAAAAATGCGTGTTCTAAAAAACGACTAAAATTAATCTATGTCGTTTTGCAGGCCAGTAGTAAGTTTTAATAATAAAGCCGTTAGATACGTCTTAAAACAATTCTAGTGTGTTACTGTCAGCCATGGTCGCAGTCTAAGCATAAAAGGATAGGCCTATCATGTAGCCTACGTTGCAAAACCGCGCTTGGGTTTTACTGCGAAAACTTTTTTTATAAGACTCGCATAAAAGCATATAGGCGTAACCATTATCGTTGAAAATATTTCGAATACAAATTAGATTATATTACACAAGAGTGGAAGAGACGCGCCCAGATTTGTATTACACTACGACAGTACTTGCTTACTGATTTAGGTCGGCGGAGATGGCGAAGACAGTGACTGAATCTTAACTGCAGGTGCGGTGTATAGCCATACTGTACGGTTGTAACACGGTGTTAAGTGCAGAGTGAATGGAGAAATGTCAGGGAAGGGACTAGTTAACGTCGCACGACTTAGCACCATGGCGCTACTTTCAGCAAAGTTATGCTTGTGTACTCTCAAGACTACAGATCCCCATGGCAGGCCCCATTAGGCCCGTATATAGCATGTTTATAGGCATTATATGACCCCACATAACTGCGACTCTACCGCAGTGTTCTTGAGACAGCCTGCGACTAATGACCAATAATAAATTTACTAGACAAACAATAAAGCTTATGTAAGATTCTAAAGTTGGAGGAAGTAATTGTAACGGGTACTGGTAAACGTCCGGTATTTGATAGCGCTGCTTACGTGAGTCATGCTCGTGACGAGAATCGTATGTATTAATCTATCGTTTCTTCGATGAATAAAGATGTATATAAAAATGAGTCTGGCAGACAATAAGCGTTCATCAAAAGAACTGCCAAAAGCTAATTACGGTCACGACAAAACTGACAGAATGCTATAAAAATTACCGAAAAAATTTTCTTATCGTAAATAAAAGGTCAACGCAATTGGTCTGCCAATTAATAAAAACGACAAAACACTAGTTTTTTACAAAAAAAAATTTAAACAACCACATTTTTATCTCTTATTATTTTTAGGAAAAACTGGTTTACTTGTACTTTTTCAAATAAACACTAAACTTTCTTTGTATATTACTCTATTTTTGCTCACGCATCGTATCAGGACAGCAGGTCCGCAGTAAACAAATCCGCCATTATACCAGCTGGCGGTGACTGCTGTAACGTCCTATACCATAGATCTACTGTTGAATGGATCGCCGTGGTGGCGCTGTAAAAGCGACTGGGTCTGAAAGCTGCGAGGACAAAATCTACGATCACCAGACCGGCCGGTCGTTAAAACTAGACGTGTAATACGTGCCGCCGACTGTGCGTTGTCAACATGCAACACCAACAACCGTACAGAAAAAGGAAAAAGAGAGAAAAAAATTCAGGAGCAGTGGAGACACCGTCCCACAGTTTTCCATAAACGGAATGTGTCCCATTATTTTACTAAAATTCAGAGACTCGCAGTTTAATTTTTATACTTACTGGAAAATATTTTTTCACTGTCGGTCTTTCTTACATCTGCAACTTTTCATAATTTTATCTTGCAGTAGTTACGCAGCTGAAAAAATTACGAATTTGCAATAATTTTTTATGAACTATATGGTTAATTTACTGCGTTTTGTAAATATTACAGTTTTGCACTAGTAAAGTTTGGAGCGCGCGCTTTCAGCGTGAATGGCGGCCCCTATCAGGCGTGGAACGATCTACCACTGCACGTGCGCGCCATTAATAACAATAACACATTCAAGCGGAGACTGGAAACTTATCTGTTCTGCAAATTTTATGAATTTTTAGCGTATCCAAGCCATTTTATGTAGGCGTAATTATTGTATTATATCTTATCATATTTTATTTTACTGTCCGACTGCATGGTCCGCTCCGCTGTAAGTCATCCTTATTTTACAATATTAGGATAAAGTGCAAAACATGCAAAAATTCGAACAGATTTCGTCTTACGAGTGTGGGTTCCAGGCGCCCCTCAACTTTTTATAGGACCAGCCAGCAGTCGACCACCCGCAGAGAAGAGACAGTACCGTGCAGACGGTGTTATTGTTACAGAACGTCGTGGGCGGTATTCGCAGCAGCAGCAGAATCAGCTACGTGCGACCGCCTGTAGACACCAATAATTCCGCATTCATAGCTTTGCTATAATAACACAGGCTAGTCTTCGCGTCCCACGTTTACTGTGTAGACACAACTCACGTAGGCCTACACGTGCAAAGCGTGTCTTTATAGCGAACCGATACTTAGCTTACCGTTGTGATGCGGGCTTAGCTATCTATCATTGTCATAACTGTTACGCCAGTGACGCAGAGCCGCCACGAGGATCCGTTATGACGGACGGCTTAAATTACAACCTAAACTGCCTGACCGGCAGCCGCAGCATTAGCAATTTTGTATAACTTTCTGACGTGCGGTATAATCATACAGAATGCACGTATAACGAATGGAAATCTATTCATCGTCACCGGTTGATCAACACTTTTAATACAAATAAAAATAAAAAGTAATAAAAGATGATATAACAAAGTAATATTATGTTAGCACGACATGCCTTCCGTTATCCTCAAACAAGCGCACTGTCTTGATGATGTTTTATAATTATTTCGCAGAAAGGATTCATATGTTTCGCTGCAGTCTGGCTGCAAAATACATGGTTGAGATATAAACGAATTCTGATAATATTTTCGAGAAAGGATACCTTTCTGTGCAACAGACAGATTAGCTTTGCAGGCAATCCGGTTGCTTTTATGGGTTCCGAATCTTTTTCCAAGATTCGTTGCCTTAATAGCCGCAAACTGTCAGTCCGGGCTATCTCAATAAGTTAAACACAGAATTTAATGAAACTCTCAGGAAATAGCGACAATATGGCATCAATAGAGACACCCTTATAATTTAGTGGGAGCTTCGAATTTTTATGGACTGGCAGATAAATTTAGGTGGTTTGGTGTCTCAGTAATCAGGGCATCAGATTCGCGATCGAAAGATCGTGGATTCGAATGCCGACCGGTTGGCTATCAAGTAACAATAATTTTGGGCAAGTTGTTCACAATCTCGCCGTGGTTTATTTGCAAGCAATTTTGAGCAAGTTGCTAACTTGAGGGATTTGAAATGTAGATTAGCTTATAAACTATGGGTGAAGGTTCACTGTGACTCATTAAAGCGGTGGTATATCTGCTGGCTGCACCGCGGGTCCAATTGTTCGCTGACGCGGGCAATGGATGGCCGCATAGTGCACTGCGATATCATCAGCTCATGCCAATCAGCTGTCACTTCCGTGATTGTATAGCGTTTCTGGTTACGATTCTGTGTCATGTAATTATACAGCGTTACATGTATATCAAGTAGCGGACTTTGCCTTTATTTTTCACCAATGCTCTCAAGTTAACAGCAATGGCGACATTACGGCTGGACCGAGATTGTACTTAACAAATTGCCGTGCCCTTTTCGCACAGAAAACCGACTTTGCGTCATAATTTTCATCAGATTTTTGATTTAAGTGTAAGGGCTACTTTTGTGACAACAGTCACTATTAACGACACTTGAAGGGCTCGGCACAGAGCTGTAATACACTTTTTTACTTTTACAAAAAAGGGACCTGTTATTTTAAAACTTTTTACTGGGTGGCACTGGTGAATGTTTTAGTTCGAAAAAATCGAGAGTTTGTTTTTTGTTTTAATTTTTTTTTGCATCACGTCAATATCAAACATCATATTTGATACTGAAATATCGTACATGTAGGCCTACAACAAAAAACTGGAAATACACTCATCATCATCAATGTCATCATTAGCGACATTATTGCTTGCCATGCCGCCGCCGACGAATAAAAACATGAAATTGCACATAATGACGTTAGCCTATTAGTGGGTTATGGCTACTTACTGCGTAAGATACTTTTAGAATTCGCATTACATCATGCGTTTTTATCGCCGACAATTGCTTAGTATGCGAGTAACGTTTAATTAAACGTCATAAATCAAGTGACGCATAAGGCCTATAAGCAAGACTTTTTATCGAGACCAATACCAAAATCAAATCTTTATTTTTACAAGTAATTTGAGCAAAGCTCACGTGACGCGCAATAGCAGCGGTCCTGCCACTTTGGCAATCAGTGTACAACAATAAGATATCAATGCGTTTTGAAAGAATACTTAAATTTGGGGCCTTCGTACGGAAGACTTCTTGTATTTTAAAGATCAAAAAATGTAAAAAAATGTCATAAAAATGTACGTTTTATGCTGAAAATGTCATACGCAGGTTATTCAGGTCCATCTCTAGCCATTTCGGCGTAATTCACTCTTGAAATGTGTGTCGCAGCCGAAAATCGCAAAAAAATCATTAAAAACCTTTTTTTATAATTCAAGGTCATTCAAGGTCATCGATGTTGACACCAATAATAAGCTTGTAACTATTGTTTGTTATGATAAGCAGCATGTCTGTACCTATCTGCTTCCGTTAACACGCTACACGAGCCAATAACGGTAAAATAACCGCTTTTTAAAGGGAGGGTAACCGTTTTTAACGCTCGCCTGCGCCGGCCTGCTTGAACTTAAGGGATCAGGACTTAAATTGTTGAAATCTACGTTTAACGATAGAAATTTTATGTGCAGAATGTCTTGGTCTATCTCCAGCTATTTCGTCGCAATTCAGTGTTAAAATGTGCGCTGCCTTTAAAAATTGCAAAAAAATTCACTAAAAACTTCTTTTTGGTGAGTTCAGTGTCGTTCAAGGTCATCGATGTTGATAAATCTAAAAAGCCTGTCACCAGTGCTTGTTACGATAAGTAGCATGTCTGTATTTATCTGCAACCGTTTTCACACTAAACGAGCCAATAACAGCAAAATAACATCTTGTTTATGGGGTTACCCCTCTTTGACGCCCTCGTTCGAATGGAACCTTCGCACTCTGAAGCACAAAATTTTGTCACGAAAAACTAGAGTCCTTGGGGCAACCTTCAGTCAAAATTGGGTAATTTTAGGTGTCACCGTTTTAATACAGTGCCATCGTGTGACGGACGGACGGACAGACGCCTAGGCTATGGCTAAGACGCGCGAAGCATTCTACTATCGCGCGTAAAAAGCAACATCAAAAACAGAAGTTTGTCTTTTAAATGAATGAAAATACTAATTTTGTTTTCAAAATTTTGTCATCAATACACTGCGCAGTAAAATTTCCAATTTAGTGAGCATTGAAAATCTTATCCATAGCTAGCTGGTTGCTTGTAAAAAATCGAATAAATTAGTAAGTAACTTTCTGTATTCTAAACCTGATTCTATTTCGCCATACGTTTAGTTTATTTCAAGTTCATGACTGATGTAGCTATTGAAAAAATTTCCACAATTGATTAATAGGCTTATTCGACAAAAATATGAATGTGTAAAAAGTCAGACTTAGCCTGCGTTTTTGGATCGCCCGGCATATCTTGCGGCGTAGTAAGTTTCAAAATCGTCCGGCGACAACTAAGTCATGGAGCATTACGTAGTCAGACGTTGACACGACACTTCCATGCACCGGACCGAACCCGATAGCGTCAACTTGGATCTATACCTACTCGTAGCACGTGGATCCAGCAGATCAGCCACGACATGGACATAATTTACTAGCATAGATACTTGCATTATAGGAGAGCGCGAGTGGGAGTGTGTAAAGTTTAATGTTCCACTCGTCACAGTATAGATCATTTCGGAGACGGTCTTTCCAGGCAAAATGCACATAGGTACACATAATAATAGAACCGTAAGTTTAACTTTTACAGGAAACTCCTAATATAAAACATAAAACACAAAACAACAACTTAAACCTAACATTGTAAAAACTTGCCATTATAATTGTGCGTATGTAAGTCTAATAGCAGTTCTGATAATCTTCCCGGTTATCCTCCAGACAATCGTCAATCTCATAATGCCGTCTATTGAAGACTATTTTATAATCAACGAGATCAGCCATGTCCGGGCTGGGAAAGAAAAATGTGTTAAAAGTCAGAACTACATCCTCCCTCTATTTTCCCTTCTCTATGTCATGGCCTCTTATTCCCTTTTCCTTCCTTTTTCCCTTTTCCAAAATTCAGCTGGATTTGACACTTGTCGCTTTAAGCTTGTTTGTGCGAAAAAAAAACGTACCTGTTACGCTAAGCAAGCTAAGCGTATGACGCCGATGCGTTGGAGGCGCAGTTTTCCGACATTACGCAATAATAAGTTACTGAAGTCCGTCCGTTCACTGAACGTGACGTGCGTCAGGAGAGCAAGACAGACCTCTCGCGAGTACCACGGGTTCCACGAACATACAACGAAGCACCGGAACCGACGTTTAAGAAAGTCGCTGTCTGGAGGGCGGGCTGCGACAGACTGAAGACGTAAGCGACAGCTGCTGCTGCTGCTGCCGCATCACTGCTTCATCAGTGGCAATTATCTGCGCCGCTAAATCTGAGCGTCGTACATTCTGCCGTCTGTGCCGTGCTGCTGCAGCTGCACACGACGCGCTAGCATAATAATTAGTCGACATTGTCATAGATCTCATATATAGGACGTTGAGGTGTGCGCGTAGCATTTCAAAATAGGTCCAATTAAATTTGTACCTTAATTTTGTGCTGACGTGCATTTTTCGCCCGTTTTGCTGAATGACGCAGAGTCGCGGATACTTTTAGATTTGATTGAACTTAACTTTAACGGTTGAGTTTAAAGCGATAGGCAGCAAACCCAGCCAGATTTTGAAAAAGAGAGAAAGGAGAAAATAAGAGGCCATAACATAAAGGGGAGTTGAAGGGAGGGAGAAAGTAGTTCTGACTTCTAACACATTTTTCTTCCCGAACCCGGACATGGCTGATCTCGTTGATCATAAATAACCTCATAATACTCTCATATATAAGTATCTACTTGCACGTTAGTATTAGTTTAATGTCTATGTCGTAGCTGATGTGATCTGATTGATCAACCTGCTGCTTAACTTTAAGTAAACTGAGGGCCTTCCACAAACCCCAAATCCTCGGTATTCTTTGGAATACAATTTTCTAAAAGCAGCTGAAATCGCTCTACGACAAACCTTGCTTTGTGTCATGTCCACTGAGCATACCTCAAACGAGTCGCAAGATAACATGACGCAAATATTGATGTTGAAAAACCGACAACGAGAGTAGGCCTATTTCACCAGCCAGTGCAGCGATGGGTTTAAGATTCAGTGGATTGGCCAATTGTGAATAATTTTAGCTTAGAGCAAATTTATTTTTGTGTTGATAAAAAACGCCAAAAACCGACCAATATTTGATGGAGGTATCACAAACACGTAACGATTTCTTTTTCAACCACGTCACTGTATAGGTTTGTAGGCCTATAGCCATATTGCTCTGGTAAATAGCTAGGCCGCTATTCAGAGAAAATTTACGAATGGCTTTTGGCTAACCATGAAAGTACGTACAGCGCTATATTTTATAAACACGCGGTTAGCAGTAATTAGTCACATATTCATAAAGTGTGGCGTCTTTTTCGGTCTCTTCAAAGCCAGAAATGATTTCTATCGCTATAAGGACACTAACACTTTTAGATTCGCAAGATGGCAGAACCTTCGGTAAAGTGGTCACGAGCGCTTGTGTGCGTCGTACGTCACTCAGATACATTGCAACGTCGCAGATGCCCAGTCTACTGCAGTGCCATAAACACGCTTCTGTATTTTTTCTATTAAAGCATCTTGCCTATATAGTGTTCGATCTGTAGCCAATATCGGACATATTTAGGCTGCCGTGAAAACTGGGTGTTTTAGTCGAATTGTATTGTATCTATTAGGCTAATCGGCTTCAACAGCTGCGTGTTAATGAGTGTACAAAGCTACAAAACTGAACTGAACTGGCACGCAGCTTGGAAACGAGTTTCGAATACTTAATACTTTTGACGAACTAATGTCCGTTATGAGACTTTTAGTGCAGATGACAGCTGTTTTCTTATAAGCGGAACACAGCAAAATCAAGACCATATAGCAGATTTTACAATAGCTTTGTTGGATACCACTTCTATACTAAACTGAGTTAACATGGCTATAGTGTGTGAAATAAAATATCACAACATTTGTAAGTAAATAAGTGAATAAATAAAATGTAAATTTACACCGTGGGCCATAATAACGTGCCACTTTACTTTTGTCTGTATCTTCGCCAGTTATTGACCGATTTTAAATTTTTTTCACTGTCACGTACTGTGAACAATTGGCAATAAAGTTGTTGTTAACTATCTCACAACACTTTAACTGTGTCCTAACACTACCATGCGAAACATAAATTTTTAAAAATCACCAAGATCACTACAATACATATGCAAAAAATTATATTCTGAAACAATTTTTACCAATTTTTATACAAAAGTTAAATTATGTTTAGTTTCATGTACATTTCTGATGTTTGTAAGCAAAAGTGGACGATATTGTTGTTAATAATAATTTTTAATGCACTAAAGCAGTGTTTTTCAACCGGGGTTCCGCGGAACCCCAGGGTTCCGCGAGCATCTGCCAAGTGTTCCGCAGCTGGCCAGTAATAAATAAGCTAGCATGCGAAATTTTGCCAAACAATGTCGTAGAAATAGTCATCATGAAATATTTTGTTCGAAATTGCGTTTCTACGCGTTTATTTTTGCATAGACCAACTGTGTTAAATCATTTTTTGCTGTTAGTAGTTTTGGCGTATTTGCATTTTTAGGAGCGTAGGCTTTCTATGCACGACATTGGGCTACTCAACTCCGAGGATAAGTGCATTAGGCCTATCGCAAATAAAGATGAAGAAAAGAAAAAAAACGCACTGATTAGGGTTAGGCGTATGGTTACGAAATCGTTTGACCATTTACTTAATGAAGTCAATTTATTAAACACTATGCTAAGAAAAATTGAAAAGGCACGTATCTTTAACGAGGACGTCCACATGATAATTTTTTTCAGTTGGCATATGGCTGGGGCTAAGCGGCCGTCGACGACCGCTTCGGCCGTGGTGTTAGGCCTACGTTAACTACAATAACGTACTGCTACCTGTTAATGTAATCAAATTTAATATTGGTCATCTTTGCTTGCTTTGTCGTCCTCACAAGGGCTTTGCTCTGCTAAGGAAATGAGTCCGTAGACACCCTGTAGCTTCAACTTCGCGTACGTCGCTGGACGCACGGATCAATGCATGGGGTTCCGTGAGTGACCTCCACGCTTGTTCAGGGTTCCGCGGCAACAAAAAGGTTGAAAAACACTGCAATAAAGGTATATCGGTAATGTGATGTGCCATTTAGCAGTAGAGACAAGGCTCTGATTAAGAACTTGTACGGTTAAAAAATACAGTCTTCGGTGAATAATGGCAGAATTTTTGAAGATAAACTGCAACAGGGAAAGTGTGGGAATGTTATTAAGACTGATTTTAAAATCATGCAGCACCGTTTGTTGTCTATTATTGTTAATTTTTCTTGCAATTGTATTTCACAAGGTAGTGTAGTGACACAGTTAACGTGTGACAGGATGTTTAATAATCACTTTATCGCTAATTGTCCACAAAATGCACTAGTAAAAATTTTTTTAAATCGGCTGATTTTTGGCAAAAATATGGATCCACAAATGTAAAGTTGCATGTTTTTTGGCCCACTTTACAATGTATATAGGCCTATAGCGCATATCGTTAAATTAACCTCTAATGCTCTCTTCACACTAGTTCTAACTAAACAGGATTGTTTTAAAGAATTAATTGAAACTGTTGATATCACACGCCCGATCTCTGAGTTCATCTGGCAGTGAGTTTCAAACCGTCGGACCAGCGACTGGTAAAGCCCGACGGCCGTATGTACGTGTTGAGTCGACAGCGTGGCACGATGAGCCGGTGTCGGTTGGCAGAACGTAGTCGATGTCGCGATGCAACTTCGATGGCTGGCTTAGTGTGATCGGCGAGGTATCGAGGTGATTGTCAACACAAGCAACGGTGCGTCATGAGGCCGAAATTGAAGGTGACCAAGCATTTTTGCAACTATTTTATTTGCTTGTAAGTTGATGTAGACTGATTGCGGCTTAACTGAGTTAGCGATTATCAGCTGGTTTCACTTTTGGTTATTTGTCGACCCTTCTTCTGTCACGATTACCGAACGACCGATACCGAGCTTCACTGCGACAGCTCAGCTTCTTCTTCAAGAAATTGTTCGTGACTTAATGAATCTCTGTCTGTGCATTTGTGCGTTCCACTAGCCTAATGGTGGAGCCAGCCAAGGTCATTATCGTTGTCGGTGTCGACGACGTCTTCGGTGTGTTCTAATGGCATTTTTGTGCGGCGGCGGCGGCGGCGGCGCTGAGGTGTGCATTGAGATGACTGCCTCCGGCGCTGAACTACTTTGCTTAGCGGGAGACTGGAGAAAGAACGCACTAAGCTTAAACGTGTAACTAACATATCTCCGGCCCTCTTACGTCGTCGCATGTTCTCTCATGTTTCTCTGCTTCTTATAATGCTCTCTGCATCAATGTCTATTCGACGCGCCAGTCATTACATAACCGCCAAGAATTTACTCGGTTTTTACGCGCGAAAGCAGCTACTGCTTTTAGCGCGTCTTAGCCATCGCAATTCTGTCTGTCTCTCTGTCACATCGTGATCGTTAATGTCTATCCCGAGCACTTTTTGTTAGGGTGTACTGTACGGTTTAGGCGCTAGAGCTCAAAAATCGTCTTTTTCGGCCAGTTATTGGCGAAAATGAACTTGAACGCCAGCAAGCATCGATATTTCGCTTATTTATAAACCGGGCCAATGATTGGCCCGATTTTATACTGGATTGTAGGCCTAAATGCGTTTCTTTAGCGCGCCAAATTGCGTTCATTAACCATCTTTTGTTTTGAAGGTAATTGAAAAAAACGATTGTTTGACTTTGTATTTTTGGCGAATACGCTATGCGGCGGCTACTATGGCGTTGCCTAGCAGTTTCATTTATAGCGCAATCTGGGTCAAAGTACAGATTGTGTTAGAATGGACAGCTGTAAACATTTCTGCCAAATTTCAGTAACCTAGCTGTTACACAGCGACTTGGCAAAAACTTGAAAATCAAAAAAATTACGTTTTTTTCCGAGTCGATTATGGCGATATTCGACGACCTTACCCAGCCAGAATACCAATCAACTTCTTAAAAAAACTAACGGCTGATGTACCTCTTTAAGACAGTAGTGCATTTGGAAGTTGACTTGATTATACTTACTTATTGCATTTACTTACCTTAATTATTTACCGAAATTAGATCAAATTTTTGGGCCTTTTGTAGCGGAAGCGCACTTTTATACACTTTGATCGGTTTTATTTACCCACACATTTCTGACGTCTCGTAGCCCTGCCCAAGAGCTTTCCAAAATTGTCAAAATATGTGGACCAAAGTTTATCACTTTCGAGAAAGTAAGGGTTTTCCGTTTTTCGCCCCATCGCCATATCTCCGCCGTTTTTTAATTTCAGCCCACAAATTTATATCGCCTTGTAGCCCTTGCCGAGTGCTTTCTAAAAGTGTCAAAATATGTGGACCAAAATTCATCAGTTTCGAGTAAATGGAAATTTTTGGTTTTTTTGCACCCATATCTGGTTCCGCTCGGAAATGTGCGCTTATTTTCACCGTGCGACGCTCCAGATTTCTGGTGTTTGGCGTTTAAGCTTTCCTACTCGACTCCGATCACGCTGAGTGTCCCTAAAGAGCTAAACCGAATTGAACTGACAGCTACGGCAGTTGCGCGCATTACTTTATACACTCTTTAATGGACTGACGACCATTGGCACCAGGGATTACTTTGCTATTTGTGTTGGTCAGTCACTTGGACTGTACAAAATGTCATATGCAACAAGAATGACCACAGGGCTTAGTAAGGCAAACTTAGTGCCGTCACATTAAATCTTTCGTTTACTGAAGCTAATGAAGCACACATGTACGAATTTATCCTGTAATGCGCCTCTAGAATAATTGATTTTTTTTATCTAATGACGTTTCTAAATGCCACCCGCAGCCAGCACTTTAGTAGTTGGATCTTGAACTGCTAACGTCGGAAAACCGTTGACATATGAACATTACAAAACAAGAAGCAAGCTGCTTGCAGCTTGCTGCTATTATCCCGTGCCATGCAGAATATTTATCACTCTTGGCCAGCGCGGCCATATTTCTAATGTACATTTTGCTTTCATGTATGAATAAATAACTATTCAGTATTTTATTACCGCGCATCACTTTGTCGTCATCATTATACCCTTGCGTATAGTACATGTCTTAATAGTGTGCTGCAATAAAATAAATCTGACAATATCTTATTATCGAACATCGCCAATCATGTCCAGGCTCGAGCAATCGCAGTCAGCAGCTGCACAGGTATAGCGTTAGCAGCAACTGCTGCTGTATAATTGGTGTGCCAGGGCCAGGGATTGTTGCAGCAGCAGCAGCAGCAATAGCTGATGCAGGCAGGTGGTGACGTATGTGAGACAGTGAGTCTCTCGTCATAATTACAGCAGCATTGAACACTCGCCAGTGCAACAGATAATGTGGACACCACATCGGCAGTCACTGAGTCTGCTGGCCGGACACAGTACACTAACCAGTTGTTGTTACTGTAGTTGTAGTTGTAGTTTCAGTCGCTGTTGTTGTTGTTATGGTGGTGGTGGTTGTCGTTGTTGCATAGTCACCGCTGCTGCTGCTGTTGTTGCTACATAGGCCTGCCTTAAATTGTTCCCTGCTAAGACTGGTCGGCACGGAAATAGTAGTAGCACTAGTATGTTGTAGTGTAGTATGTGTAGTAGTAGTCACTGAGTCTGATAGGAAGTGTCTGGTGACTAGACCCTGCTGCAGCAGCTGGCGTGGCGGGAGATGCAGAATGCTGCTGTGACGTCATCTGATGGCTTCGCTGAGCACTGGCTGTGTGCACGCTACACTGGTCTGACTTACTAGATACCGCACTGCTGGTGTGGTTAAGCGTATACGCAGTCTGAGCTTATGCCACTCCAGACAGTGCGGTATTGTATGTAATTAAACCACGCTTAGATTGCCCGGGCTACATCGTCGTTTGCTTTATGACGCACGACTGCAGCCGAAAGCTGTGAAAACTGTATCAGTGCAAACTAAGTCTGGTTTAATTATTGTTACAACACATCTGTAATAGACTGAGCGACAGATTGCCCGGATGATCACACGACGAACGAAAAACCTTGCTTACTAGTCAGTCAGCCGTTGTGTAGAGCGTACTGACGACATTGGCAGATTATGATCAGACACCTTGCCAGTAGTTGGACCGTACTCGTGAGAACAGTTAGCCTACATCACGCTAAGGTTTAGTTTGCGACTTCACCAGTCGTCTAAAATTTTGCTTTTTGTTCAATAAATCGGCTGCGAATTCATTCCTAGTCGTGCATTCGTTGGACACAACAAGGACGTTGGCAAGCTAATCTCCGTGCTTTTACGTATAAGCTGAGATCGATAGGAAAAAACTAATCCAGGTAGGAAAACAGATCACTACATACAAAATGGCCGAAGATGCGGCGGGAGCTTTGGCGAGGCGTAGGAAGCTAAAGTCGCTCGGTGTTATGGCGTACCTACGCAATCGCTGGCGTAGCGAAGTTCTACAGCATCAAGGACTCAGCGACGACCGTTGGCCAGTGCGACAGACGGCGATGCGGCGTTCTCACTCGCAGCCCAGTCACAAGTCTGCCGACGAGCCGACTACCAGAGGTCGTTCACTGCGTCGTCAGCCACCGGCGTCGCCGCCAGTCCGTCCTTACGACCACCGCGACGACCACTAGGTCTATACAACACTACCTCGGTCTGCAGGCCGCATTGATACAGCTGTTGCTCATTCAGCACGCCCAGTGATCGGCGATATACTGTGAAAAAGTACTTAGTTTTGGTCGAATAATCAGATATTAGTTTCATAACCTTCATTACGACCACCGCGACGTCGGCGTGCAGTGCAGCATCATCAGTTGGAACGCTCTGACGCGCCGACCAGAAATGACGTCACACGACTTCCGGTCACCGATCGACGAGGTCGACAACTTCTCGTCGCAGGAGATCTCGCGTGAGTTCTCGTCGTCGCGCGAGATCTCGGCGTGGCAGGAGATCTCGCTAGCGGCGACCGACGGCAGCGGAACCACGACTCTTGGCGACGCGGCCGACATCGACGACGACGACGACGATGACGACGACGATGAAGCAGTCTTTGGCTGGCTTCATTCACCTCGACGTACGCTGGCCGTGCACAGCGCTCCGCCACCGGACGCCTCACAGTCGCTCGCTTGTGGTAGTAGACTAGTTGTAGTGGTAATACGTGTAGTAGTAGTCACTGATTAGTCTGATAGGACGCATCACAGTCGCTCGGTTGCGTTGCGTTCGAGTCACGAGGCGTCGGTGCGTCTACCCGAGTCGCTCAACTGCGTCAAGAATCCGCTGACCACGCCACCCCGGCACGCAGTTAACCCCAAGCTCCACTCTACTTTAATCTGTTTTGGATCTGTTGTACAGCTTGTTGTACAACAAATCCACAACAAATGGAAATAAAGCGCAAACTCCACTGCTTTCGATTTGTTGAAGATTACCCATATTTACAAATTTACGCAATTGTAGTAAAAGCGAATGAAAGATCGCAGTCCAGAACAAATCCACAACACGTCAAAATGTTGTCCAACGTGTCGTAGGACGTGTTGTCTGACATATCTACAACATGTCATGGTAAGTGGAATTTCGTCTCCACCACCAAGCCATTCCGGCACGCAGTTCGAGCTGTCAGGAAGTGGTTCGTTGCTGCGCGGCGACGACATCGGCGGCAGTCGCGGCAATACCACGCGTCGACGTCGCAGCACTCAGACGTCACTTCAGGCGTCGCAAGGCCATCACTCTCGCCGACTTTGACGTTCAGCACCGCTTCAGTCAACTAAACCATCTCGGTACGTAACCAGCAACCGAGGTCGACTCAGCCTGGCCATTTCTCCTTGGAGAAGGCGCAGTGCCGCCGCACCGCTTCAGTCGAATGTCGGAGTCTGGCGCCAGAGAGAGCATCAGCATCAGTCAGAGATCAGCCGTCACACAACACAGGTGGTGCTCCGCTTAACTCATCTTTTATGTTTTATTGTAAGCAGGCGTGGTTGAAGTGAAAATGCAGAAGATAGGGGAACTGTGTGGTAAATTTTAGCTTTTTTGGTCGTTATGGGCCCTTTGTTTGGGGATGTTTTGTTGGTGGTCTGTGGTCGAAGACCTTGAACTTACTGAAGCAATCTTTGTGATCGAGATGTTTCAATTTTTTTCTTTTCTTTCCTTTTTTATTTTTATTTTTGGTTTCATGTGGTGTCTCTCACGTGTTCAATAACCACTCCCTGGTCAAAACTCATGCAAGTGTTCTGCTCATATTTAATGCGGTTTGCCGCTTATGTATAGAAATGAGAAGTATAATAATTACTGACGACCGGCATACTGTGTGTGCATCTACAATATTTGTGAATCGCTTGATAACTGTTTGTTGATTTCAGAGTTTTTGCAAATGATTAGATCAGGACTTTATAGACTCAGATTTGATGGGATAATCGCCGACGCTTTGCGTTACATGAATTTATTTACTTAAATTTACTGAGTTAAAAATTATCGAATGCAACATATTGTGTTGATTATTTTGATCAGTTTTGACAAAAATGACTTTTTTTCGAATATTTTCTGCTAGGAAAAGGATAGTGACTTCTACAATAACTTTCGACCGGTCTCTGTCTTTTCTTCTCTGCCTGTTTCTTCAATGATTCATAAACATCCGGTCACTGAGATTGCTCAGAATATATAAACTCTTCCTTCCTGAACTTAACTAACTGGTCAGTTCTCTGCACTTCTGCCAGAGCACTATATCGCAAGTGCAGTTACGTGTTGTACGGTCTTGGTCTCACGTCAAACAATTGTGGTTTTTATGCCTTTTTGTTTTCAAGTTAGAAGCCCGAAAAGACAGATGAACGGACGGGCAGACCGCAATGCTGCACGTTAGAAAGGCAGCATGGTAAATATGTTTTGTCTAAGACATTGTACCATTGAGACATTGGTATTAATAAAATATCCGACCGAAGTATGCTAAAACTCAGTGACGTGATTACGACGTTCTCAACAACCGCTGGCGCGTTCGTCGTGCCAATGGTAAGTGAAAACTTGCTGACGGGCAAAACAGCCTTTATCCTTTAGCCTTTAGCCTTTATCGCAACGTTGTTGTTCACCGTCGCTGATTGAAGTCTCGGTCAAACTGCGGCAGTTTCTTAAATTAGCGACGGTCGAATGCTGCGCTGGCGGCAAAATGTCGCTGGAAAGACGGCGCATACGACAATTAACAGTGGCAACAATTAGGCTTCATCTCCATCAGCCGCAACGTACACAACGCGAGACCATTGCGTCGTTTTTGACGCAAGTGACGCAGATGACGCGAATAAAGTACGCAAGCGAGTTGTTCCTTGCGTTTTGGCTGTTGTGTCAAATCTGTGTTTGTTGCGTACTCTCTTGCGCCCGTTGCTTTCGTCGCTTGCGTCACTTGCAAAGGCCCTGCGTTTCGAATGTTGCGTCACTTGCGTGCTTTGCGTTGAGTGAAAACCCGTGTCATCATTTGCATGTCTGTTTGCTTGCCTGGTGTCCACTGACGTTACATCTCCCGGCCAACTGATTTTAGTCTGCGAACGTTGTCTACAGGGAACACGCCAGTAAAACGTCACGCGAGCGATGTCGGAGCATAATATCCCGTTTACACGATGGAGCAAACGTGAAACAAAGATGAAGCAAGCGTATTCAAAATACACGTGCACGACGTGTGTTCTTATTTTGTATTATGTTTGCTTGATGTTTGCTTCATCGTGTAAACAGGGTATAGGATTCTGACTGACGTCCATGCCACGACTGTAAAATTATCATTCGTAGTACACTCTACCTGTATTGACAGTGATGCAAACGACGCACGTATTGCACGAACACGATACTATTCGTACACACTACACAAACGTAATTATATTATTTTGCTACAGCAGTGAATTAAGTAATTCTATCGTATTACCGCGCATCTTGCTAAACATTCGGTCAATGCGCTTTTAGACTCTGTCTAAAAGCTTTGACATGATTATTTTGAAACAATTTTTAATTTACAATTTCAGCATTACATCACGACTAGCAAAGAATATTTGATCAACTGCCATGTTTTGTTGAAAACATTTCAAATTAGTATTTATTCAGCTACAACTGATAAAAATTTCATGAAAATTGCTTATCATTTGAGTGGATTATGAAAAAAACAAAAAGGGGTCCTTTTATGAAACACCGTGTAAACGTTTATAAGCTGAATTTTAAAAGTTGCTGCGATTTTCGGGCACTCAGTATAGTTTACAATGCAGTGAGGACTTGTTCGTTTTTCGCGCGCAAAGTCGAGATAAACAACGTGTTTATGACAGAACGTTGACGTCAGTCGTCAGTGGGGAATGGGGATAGCGATTAGTCAGAGGAAAGCGGAGGAAAAATGAGTCACCAATAACGAGCTCGGTCAATACGGTACTTCTATGTAACATGACTGTGCCTGGTGGTTAAAGTGAAAATGACGAGGGAACTGTATTGTAAATTTTAGCCATTTTGGTGGTTATGGGCCCCCTGTTGAGGGATGTTTCGTTGGCGGTCCGTGGTCATGGACCTCAAACTTAGTGAAGAAATTATTGATCAAAATGTTTCAACTTTTTTCTTTCGTTCTCTGTTTTCACTTGTTTGATGTGCCGTTTAACACGGATGTGCGTAATCACGTAAGCAACAGTTCTTTTGGGAACTTACATTCACTTTGTTAATTTATTTGTTTTTTGGTGCAGTTTCTTTCGTGCGTCGTTGTAATTGCTGTTCTGCGTTTGGTGTAGTAAGTGCGTGCGCGTGAGTGACTGATTGAAAAGATCGGTCTTGGGAATGACGTGTTATCCGTGCCGAGTTAGACGTTTAATCGCAGTAATGTCGACGCTGTGGGTGGCTTGCTGCTAAAAGTGGTCTCTGCTGTTCGTGGTGTTGCTGAGAGCATCTTTCTACATTTAATTCTCCACAGATCGACGTTTGCGGCGATTTCCTTGAACGTCCCTTTAACACGTCGTAGCCAGAACTTGCATTTAATTGGCTATAAGCAGTCTCGGAGACTCTTTATTCCATTTGCACCTTGTTACGTAATTTTAGCAGTGTGCAGTAACATATAGAAGTGAAAAACAAGAAAATCTAGGCCTACATAAATAACGCACAATGTTGGCAAGAAGCTCGCTTAATCTGTGGCGCGAACGGTGTCAGGGGTAAGGCGACATGACCAAAGCTAAGACAAGAAGAAAGTTTTTAGTTGGCGACGAAAACAGCAAGTTGTGAGTATGCCCTCCACAGTTTTCTTGGCTACGTCATCGCGTCCTCAACCGTACAGACAACAGTCAATAACAAACATCTTTCTCGCTCATTGCTTCTTTCGGCACTTAGAAGCAACAATTCGAGCCTACTCGACACGAGATAGTCTACTGCCTGCTAACGAACACGCAAGACGTAATTTGCAGTGCTCCGCTGCTCTGTTGGTGTTGGCATGCTGAACCTTTTAAATTCCGGTCATAATTCCCCAAACAAAGTCCCTTGTACAAAATTTTCTCAAAAATGGGATAAATCCCCGGACGGAATTTTTGTGTACAATAACTTTGTACACGTTTTGCGTTCTCACGTTTATGTTCTCATTATTTTACATTTTATTACAACAATGATCTTCCGTACCGGGAGAGCCTTTCGCCCCAGCCGAACTCTAAAAAAGGAGATTTTTTTCTGGAGAGATTTTGTCAGGAGGGTAGTATTTCTAGTATATTTGTTTCCAATGAACGTTGGCCCGTATATTGACGGCAGAAGCACGTCAACGACTATAATTCGTCGCTCATTTCGGTGTCTTCGTCTGCTGCGGTCTGCGATCTCATTTCCTGTCTGTTTTGCATGTCTCGATCTAACAACATTATCTAACGCCAAACTTCGACGCTACTATGTCGTTTCTGTGCAGTCTTGCGCCGATCACTCTGTACTTCGAGAAATAAGCCTTTTTGTACAACGATAAAACTACAGCAGTAGGCTTTCAAATATAGGTTTTGTGCATATAGCCTATTATAAAAAAACTTTTTACATTTTTCCGTAACATTCAAACGCAAATTCTGACAACCCTTCTGTACTTAAACTCAACATTGCCACCAAAAATCGCTCTTGTACTACAACAACAACAACAACTACTACTACTACTAACTAGCAGCAGTAGGAGCAGTAGTAGTAGTAATTGTAGTGGTGATAGTTCTAGTAGGCCTAGTAACTGTAATTTTTGGCTTTTACATCTTATGGCACAAAAATAACAAAAAAGTAACGTTTTAAAAGCGGCATGAACAAAGCTGCAGATGGAACACATCTGAAGTAGTATGAAGCTGATCCACTGCGTAGAATACTTTCATTTCACATATATTGGGAGATTTACATTAAAAACAAGACAAAAATGGATACGTTGCAGTAGTTAAAACAGTGACGCGAAAAAACTGGTACGAGATCAAAAATATTCGATGTTTCTCAGAAATTTCTGAGTTGTCTATTTACCTGATTAAACCGAATGCACTTGGCCATGTTTTGCAGATTGCAGCGCAGATGACTGTTGTATTCTGCGTTAAGTTTTTTTAAAGTAAATTTATTAAGACGAGCTGGTATCTGGCTGATTTTGTCTGTCGTTGCAGTTATCTGGATCAGCCTTTCAGAACGTCGACGCCGAATTTTGCCGTCGGCAGAGCACGGAAGCGGGCAGGGGTGACGATAAGCGACGTGGGGGAAAGGCGGAGGGAGTACCGTGGGGTACTGTTGGGTGATGGGGCGAGTAGTGAGCCTGAGATGGCGACTGTTAGTAGAACGAAGACGGCGAGTCCATCTGTAGCTGACCTGGCGATGAGATCTGACACGCTGCAGTCTCCGCGTGTGTCGCCGTTACTATGGCTGCAAAGATGTCTGCTGCCGTCGCTGGTCGTCACGTCAGACGGACAACGCAAGCACGGTAAGAAAGCACGTTAGTACTAGCTGCAACAACTGATACTGCTCGAACTCCATCTGCTTTGATTCGTTACAATGGCATAGCTCTTTGTAGCAAACCCATCTCAGAGCTACGGGGGGGGAGGGGAGCGCCACTTGTTATATGGAATCACACAGTTACCTGCCGCCAGACACGGTTGAACGCGCTGCGCCATAACGCCAGTCAAACAGGCCGGTACTCGATTCACTTACCCCGAAGGAATAGAAGGTTGAGTTTACATTGGTGTTAGTTGTATACCGAGATAATTTACCTGTCCGCAGACAGTCATCTATCCAAGTATTAACCACTTGGTAGCGACCCGACCAGAAGTCCAACCAACGATCTCGCGATAGCAAGTCCAACGTGTTACCGTTATACACTACCAAGCTACATGTTGTGTGTTTATTGTACAAGTTCAGAAAAATCGACGTAGTGAAGTTTTCGCCCAAGTAAGCAGGTTAGCGTTAGCTGCGTCAATTGCTAAGCAGGCTGCGGAAGAGATGAATCCACCAGTTTTCGTTCTTTGCATCGAACCACTGCGAGCAAAATGTGCTCTAGTACACCTGTTAACTTAACAAAACCGCATGCGTATGCCATCGATTTTTTGCTAGCTTCGAAATAAATGTGTACATTTGATAAATATCTTTCTTGTCCGAATCTGGTGCAGATTTCCGTCTTCCTGAATAATTGCAGTCGGCCGTTTCAGTCGTCTTAAGTTTATTCACGAATTAAATCTATACTTAAGATAAGCATTGCATTGTGCATATGCTGGCGTAAAAAAATCTCGACCTTATTTTTTTACTATTGTTGAGTTTTGTTACAGATCGCAAATTTAATTGTTACAGTCGTTTGATGTAGGCTACAAAACTAAATCGTTGTACCTAATTATCCGTCTTACAAGCTAAAACTTCCGTCGGCGACTTTTTGCCGGTTATCACCGTTAATAATTATCAAGCCGTTAGCCATACTTTATAACGATATCATAGGATTTCTGATACTGATTCTTGTCTGGCCGACTTCACACGCAGTGTTTTTGCCTTCGATACTGACGACCATTGCATCATTATGCAAAAATTCCATTTAGTTTTATCAGCCACAGAACGTGCTGAAATCCGTGGTTTCCAACCAAATTTTGAGAAGTTCTGCGACAAGTCACAGACACGTCGGCGACACCAAAAACACGTCGATAATGCAACATGTTTAAAACTTCTAGAACCAGATCGAGATTTGCTGAATCTATCTTGACACGCAAAGAGAGATTTTGCACGTTGGTCTGTTGGAGTTAAAATATCACTCATCGGAACACCGGAACACGTTTTTGACAAATCTCAGAAAGTGTTTCTTGTTGTCCGAGACCTGGATAGATCTACCAAAATGTGGACATACATTATTCGTCGTTGTGTAGGAGCATTTGTATACACCGTTTAAAAAACAGTCAAAATTATTTTTGTCATAATTATGTCAAATTTTTACCAATGTTGATAATTTTTGGCAGAAAGATGGCCAAAACGATAGAGTTATGTACGATGCACTCATTTTCCATTTCGTCTAATTTATGTCAACGCACTACCGTGTGAAGCGCAGATGCTCCAGTTTTGCATAACGTTGAGCTGTTGTCTCCAGTAAACGTTGTAACGACTTAAATAAGCACACAATAAGTGAAATGTACATCATTTGGCAAAATTGTAAGTTTGTATAATATCTCGCTTGCAAATTAACGGCGTCTATGCCAAAAGTGTGCCCAGCATACACAGACAATGGCTTAGATGCAACGCCACTGGCTGATAGTGGAATCAAAGGTTGACTGATCAAACTGCATTCACTCATCGATTAGACATGTTTTAAGCTTATCAGTCAGCCAATTTGTTGTCTGTTATTTTTACCTTAAAATATTTAATACAACAACATTAATAAATCACGTGGCGCCCTCTGTCGAATTGATGATGCAAAAGTGAGCAATTGGATACAAATAATCATCGTGAAATGTAACAATTTGGTGCATGTGTGTTTCACATGGTAGTGCGTTGACATAAATTAGGCGAAGTGGAAAATAAGCCATTTTGTGCCAAAAATTGTCAAAGGTGGTGAAAATTTAACAAAGTTATGAGAAAAACAATTTGACTGTTTTTTTTAAACACGGTGTTTATGCGATAAATTGGCTTAAATAAACAAATAGAAACAAGCTGAAACAACTGTAAAACAACTTACTGCAACACGCGCGAACCCATGCGATGGAGTATAACTTTTATGCAAGTTTGTAGCGCCACGTTTCGCCGTGTGATAAACAATAAACAAGTTGACGACGATTGTTTTTTTTTTAATTTCATCTTATCGCACGTGTGCGAGTGCCCTAACAGGCGAAGTCGTTGGTCGTGTCTATATTAGGTAGGGCCCTGCGAGCGTGTAGAACCGCAACGTCAACTGACGACGTAGACGCTCGTCGACAACTCCTTGCAACTTCACTCCAGGTTCATTCATAGTATACTGCTATTTTAACTGCTGATAATCTATTGCTGACAGCTTGTTCGAAATTAATCGACTTTTTTAACGATGAGGATTAAAGATTACCGATTAAGCAATAAAAAGCACAATATCTTTTTAATAAAAAATAACACGCAGGCCGTTGAGCTGACTGAAATTTAACACAAAAATTATATAGGCCTACAGGCAACGATTTATTTTACTTTTGACTTCAAAGGGGACGTGCTAGCAGCATGAGGCATGGCCACACTGTGCTTCTCTATCTACATTTTTTCTTCACTGTATTTTTCTTATCTTTTCACGAAGTGGTTGATTACATACTTAAGCGAGAAAGCGTGTCTAGTTGCTTTAGTTGAACAGAAGCTGTCAGTAGGCCAAAGTGACAATTTACTAGAGGGGCCTAATACATTTATGTAGGCCTATGTCTATGTCAGCGGTTCGCATTATAGATTAGTCATATAGCCAGACTTTTTTTGTTATTTTATAAATTTTTTTTCTTTCGTTTTGACGTTTTGTAATGTTCTGTTTGATTTTGATGCGGCAGACTGAGCCTTTTTCAAAAATTACAGAAAATACGACAAGCTAGGAGTGACGAGGAGACAACGTTAGAACTTTATCGACAGTCAGTGAATCGTGAAACACGCAACTGTGGCGTGAGAGAGATTTCGTCTCATGAGCAGACGAATTGTGAAAAGCGACAGATCAGAAGGCGTCAGATGACAAGCCATCAAAGTATGCTTCGGAGTAGCGGCAAAGTAACAGCTGGCAGACTTCTAGAAAGAAAAGTGAGTAAGTAGTTTCTTAACGGCACATCAGCACAAAATAGGCCATTCAGTGCCAAAAAAATCGATAAGGAATTGAACTAAATATTCTACGTCTAGTAGTTTATACGTAGACCTTTGAGACAAACAAGTTCCGGCTCAGACTGGTGGAGCGTCTGGATAGCTGTCGAAGTATTTTTCTTGAGGTTAAACACATCCTAAGCGACAAAAATGATCATGAATTGTTGTCACGAAATATGCAGAGTCCCTTCCTGTTAAGGCCCCTAAGACTGTGCCAACCTTGCCCATTCCTTGATCCGGTCTTGGGCGCAAACGTGTTTTTGGAAGTTTTTGCTAAGTTTCATGCAACTAAGTGCAGCGGTCAATGCGTTTCGTGTTAATGGAGAAAAAAATCTTAGCGACGATGCTGAAACAATACTCTCGTCGCTTCCGACGGCAGAAAAATACGCAATCTGCGATGTGTAGTTCCATGGCAGGCTCTTACTCACTTGCTCAATTAGCTTCTCAGCTTCTCAAGCAGTTCGCTAGTGAATGAACGATACGTAACAGGTTTACAGAGAAGGTACGTGTTTAGGCTTCGTGATAGATTCAGCTCGATGACTTTGTGCGCCTTATAAATTTCTATAGGCCTAATGTTGATCTCATGCAGACCGCACTAGGCTTTAGGCCTACGTATAGACTAGGTTTTTTCTGTGATAACTGATTTGCCGGGAAACCACACCTGTCTGAACAATGAACATGCCCTATATTATGTATTATGTTCGTGGCAACAATACATCAGCGCTTCCTGGCCATGCGCATGATGGCCTCATAACAGCAGGCGTGCAGTCTCCTGCGTCTTGCACCAGCTGCAGCAGCAGAGTTGACATCTGGCGAATGCGCCGACACCAAATGCAGTCAGTTCGGTTTAATACAGTCCAGAGGGGGCGACACTGCGAAGAATGTAGCGTGACTGAAAGCACGCGCTTCACTGCCGACGCAATCGCGACTAGGCTACGTTAAGATTATTTGCGCAAGCATCGACGAAGTTTGTCCTTTGCTGAAACAGTGAGACAACGACGTCAGCGTTTTTCGTTTGTCGTCTGCGACACTCGATTTCCACTATAATAATTCAGCGTCGTCACTCGTCAATAGGCCTATTTGACGTCGAGTCAGCCCCTCGAGTGTGACGCGGAGTGAGGTCGCTGAGATGAGTGGCAAATGCCACCAGGATCGTCGTCATCATCATCAGCAGCAGCAGCAGCCAAGTGGACGTCGCTTTAAGAGCGTTGTTCGGCGTGTGCTGTTCGCCTTGTCGTTCCACATCGGTCATCGTCGTGGCGCCGTAGAACAGCGATCATTGCAAACCGCTGACAGCGGCACTGTCGACTGTTTCGAGTGTGTCGAAGCTTGCGCCGATCTCATCATGACGTCGACGTCGACAGTGACGACGAGCGTGTGTCGTTTAGCAGCGGTCGAGGAGGAACAGAACAGCTGCTGCAACTCTCTGATGGTAAGCAAACCCAGCCTTGGTAAACGGCAGTTAGAACTGCCGCCGCATTAACGACGGTATCAACAGCAGCACAAGCAGCAAACAACAACAACAACAACCGACAACGACGACAATTTCTATCTTTTTATCCACGCGTAGCTCGTTAAGTTGTTTACGTTCGTTGACTTGATATCGCCCTCGGTGCAAAGTATATTTTATTTAGGTCTGTTTTTTTCTGAAAACGCTTTTTAAAAATTTTTATTGGCAGTAGAAAGAGACAACGATGAGGCAACGATGAAAAAATAAAAAAATAGAATAACTTGGCTAGGTTTTAACAAAAGCATATGTCGATTTCTTACAGGTATGCGTATCGACAAAATGGTACCAGAGTCTAAAATTTTTTTACTTCGAATAAGTTTAAATAACTTCAAAAATAATGTATGGCGTTGGTTTTTCTGAGATTGTTTAGTTTGTTCATTGTCCTTTTAAAATTTAAAGTGTCAAGCACGCGACTCATAGTCACAGGCCGCATCTGATTTCCAAAGACATTGTCTGCGGCTTCGAAAAAAATGCCAATAAACGGTGTAGCATTATTAAGGATCATCAGAGCTCACTTTTGTGATAGTGAGTAGATTGAATAAGTACGTTAAATCAAACTGGAAGCCTTCAAGTTTCACCAGAGACACTCAGCATTCTGCAGTGGAGACTGGAGAGTGTCGGTATAATTTGCGGGTAGTCATCTCAGCGAGGCGTCTACTTTCCCAGGCACCAGTCTTTTTTGATCAGCGACTACTTCAGATATGGAGTGTACTTCTTGATAGTTGATACGTTGATCTCGCCTCTCAGTATATATGCGTCTTTTTGACATTATCTATTGTCTTAGATTTTTGAACATTTTTCAAGCCTCTTTACTAAAATTTGCTTGCAGTGCCATGGTACTTTACACTGGTTTAGCAATTAACATTATCTCAAACTGAGAACTACTTATACGATTGTTTTTATTACGAACGGACAACTTCATAGGCGAATAGCAGCGAACAGTAGACTTTTCTTTGATCGGTGATGTACCCAGGAAATTGTACATGCAGGAAATGCTACTTGTGTCGGTACTGCGCTGTATATTAGTATTTAATATTGCAAAGTATTTCTTTGCAAAATATTTTAAAATGTTATTTTTTAAACTTTATTTTACGCATGTGTTTATGTTCAGAATCTTACGTCTGTAACCCGACAGACGACCGCGATGGTAGATATAGTTTGACAACGCGCAGTATTTTTACTCCTCGCGCGTTACGTTCCTAACGTAACAAAGAGGAGTATATGAGATCAGTTTAATATTGAGGACCGATCGACGATCGACCGACCGACGACCGACCTCTGTTCCTGGAAGAGCCTTCCTGGAAGAACTTCAAACGGCCATATCTCCATAACGGTGCTAGATAAACGCATGGTCACTATGGACCACCCATAGGAAGTCGACCCTTGGGAGTCGAATGGTCACGTGACCGATGACGTCATGTGACCCCAAAATATCAAGGTCATGACCTTATTATCTCTGAGGCGCCATATCTCCGTAACAGTACCAGATAGACGCATGCGTTGAGGTATAACAAGACAAATGGCAACTAGCGTCATCGACCATTATTGCAAATTTTTTCCTCTCAGTTTTTAAAATCGGGCAGTATTTTATGAACTTCGGGGAAACCATTTCCAATAACGACCTCGACGCCAGTCACTATTAGTATAATATTAAACGGATCTCAATTAGACGACGGGTTTTGAATAGTTAATACAAGCCCAAATAAACGAAAAAGCTCTTAAAATACAAAAGAAAATTATGCGCGAGGAGTACATTAGATTGGTCACAATCTAATAATATTTCTTGTTTTCACATACATCATAATTATGAGCGTGACCACGAGCTTCTTGCGAGAATTATAACTACGTAGAATAATGCTGAGCTGCGGACAAAGTATTTTGCAGTGTTCTGTGATCAGTAAGTAGCCTAGTGGTCATTCAGTCGCGAAGCTTGACGCTGATTATTGGCTGCGGCTGGCAGTGGTTCATCACAGACGGTATCGTTGGAGAGCGGTGCTCTATGACGCCGAGTTAATTTTTCCCACTGGGTATTTCAGTCAGCAATTTTTTGCAGCTGCTCACGCTGTACTCCGCATATAACTTTTTTCATAGTAATGCATGGGCCTGCTTTGAAATCATGACTTGCGCCCATAGGCTAAAAGTAATGTAAATTGCTTTTATTTTATTTTATTTTATAATGTTTTTGGTTTACTTGAAGAATGTTAGGTGGTATTTTTTAGAATTTGTCCGTATTTTTGTCTATCGTGACTTCGTGTACGTCTTGACTAACATTAGTTAGTTGTAGGCCTATGAGAAAACATAGGTTTTATTTTGCATTAATCTATCGCAAACAATGTATAACGATGGGGTCAATTAATGGGCAAATTAATTTTGTATTCAAATGCCTGACTTTTTTGGGCAGAACGCACCCGCTGAACTTTTTCTTGGGGGAGGAGGCGTTCACATTATCAGCGCTTATGCCATTGGCAAGCCTGGCGCGTAGTTCTGACCCGGGCTATTTTACGCGGAATCATAACATTATTTTATCGCCGGTGGTGAATGTTCAGTTCTGCGACACGGCGTGTAAATCGAGTGACACGATTTACTGGCTGAATGGCGGGTTAATGCGCTATAACTTAAAGCTGTGTAGTTCGTATGCGCGCTGACCGCGACAAGGAAACAGCTAACCGCGACTGATGCTGGTTGCCGAGTGGTTTACAGCCTGTTTGTCCGACGACACTCGTAAACTGTCCTCGTCGGTCGGCGGGCCCCGGATAATCGCAGGGTTTCGGTTGCGCGCTGGATTAGCGACTTGCTAATTCGTCGTCGTGTGAAGACTGATGTCCGCCTCGGTGCACCGGACCCATCCGTTCCATCCATCGTGACACCGGCAACATCCGTATCGATCGCTCCACGGATTGACTGCGTGCGACTGGATGTCGTTAAAGCGAGCACGGGATCAAAACTTGACCCACGCAGGGGCGCTGTAGCAGAATTATTGGGGTCAAATCGAGCTTTATACCCCGTTTACACGATCAAGCTGGCTCGACGAGCTAGCTATTATGTTAGCTGGAAAAGCCAGCTCGATGTTTGCTCGATCTTGTAAACGGGGTATTGGTGTGCAGGTAGCTCACGGTTCATACACCGACCAAATTTTTATGGTGCCGTCTTTTAAGTACTTTGCTATTATCGCCTTCCACAGTAAGTTTTTGTACTCCTGTTGCACGTGCCGCATTATTAATCAACGTATTGGAATTATAGTTCAGAAAAAAATAAAATAAATCATCGCTTCTAAATGCGATTAATTATTAATAATTTTGGTTTACAGTCGCGGTGATCCAAATAAGTGGACAGGTCGACGTCAGAGAGAGCTAATAAATGGTGGACGACCATTTTTTTACGGTGGGGTCGTGGTCATCATGTCCCAGTATGGGTTAAGACGATGCTATAAACTTGTTCGTTGAAATACGGGGCTGAAGTGTCAGGTCAGTCACGGCTCGCCGCAATAATTCACGCACTGTTTTACAGATCTGTGTCCATGCATCTAATCTTGCGTATTACGAATAAAAGAACGATAACCGTGCGTAACACGAAAACCGCGAAGCAGTCTTGATAAAAGTTATTGTGAGTAAAATAAAGTTCCTAAAGTTCGAGTTAGTTTTTTTCTTATCGGTATTATGACTGACTACTGGCCGCCCTTCAGAAGACGAGTCTAATACCCCGTTTCACGATCAAGCTGACTCGACAAGCTGACTATATGTTAGCTGGACGTGCCAACTCGATGTTTGCTCGATCGTGTAAACGGGCTATTAGTGACTATGCAACTTTTCTTAAACTTTTGCGAACTCAGAACGTTGTTGCAGTGGATCGGTGATATCGATTGGGACTGGATGTAGAAATGTGGCTCTCGAACTTTTTATTCGAACTTTTTGGTATTTTGAGCTTTTTTGAACTATTTAGAACTTTAAAGTAAATGTTTCAAACTTCGCAACTATAATGCGGCTGCTGATGTTAGTTGACTGTTCAGGATGAGCTACGTCAGAGCAGCTACGCGGCGGACGAAGAGAGCGAGGAAAGTGACGTTGAAAATTCACCGCCTCTACCACGCCGAGGCCGACGTCAGGCCATCTTCGACTCAAAGGTGAACTCAGCTTTTTCCAACTTTACGTATTCTACGCTCCACTCTCATTCATGTAGGCCCATTATAAAACCGTACACAAACTATGCACAAGTTGGAAAAGTAAAAATTTGACATACGCTACTGAGTACATAGTATAAAATTTAGATTAGTACTGTTAAACAATGTCAAAGACACCAGTTAAAAATCTGGCACAATTATTCTTTATAATAATGTATAATTATCATGGGTCCTTTTACATAATGTCATCCAAGGTCGGTGATTTTTATTTCATCTGATACGGCGTATGCCATTTCCAATTAGTGATTAATAGTAACCTTGGCCATATCTCTCACTGTTTCTGAGATATGGCCAGTTTTCCTTTGAATTTCCTACCCCTTCTCCTTTCATTCAACCTTTAATCTGAAGGTGTTCTACTTGCACTAGATGGCTGAAATTTTCCACGATCGAGTTTAGGGCACACGGCCAATTACTTGTGTAAAAAGATTTTCCCAACGACCTAACGCTTAGCCACAATAGGCCTACATCCGTTACGGACGACATCGACAGATGACAGCCATGTCAATAACTGGACCGTTACTTAAATGCGGTCGGCTAATAATTGTAGGCATAGTAGTAGTAAGACTAACAGAGGTGGTGGCGGTGGTAATTATTTGTTGTTTAATTATATTAGGCCTAATATCATTGTCATTATTAACATCATTATTAATAGTTGGGAGATAGCGAAAAACGGTGTACGCTGAGTGCTGAGAGCGTTTCCTGTGTAAATGCGAAATGCTGTCAAGTAATCATTGATCACACATCGTTTTCACCGGAGCGTAGGATTAACTGTCAGCTGAATCTGCGTCGTGAATCGTGACAGCGCCCAAAGCTGAAAAATCACATCACGGCATCGCGCCTGATACAAAATATCTGCTCCGCAGCTGCTGAAGCAAGTGTTGATGAATTAGCCCACGCTCGACGACCGAATGTACCACGCGTAGCCAGAAGCGTAACGCTCCCGGTGGGAGTAAAAGGGTTGCAACCCCCAGATTATGAGGTGGGAGTTGCTAATGTATTTCAGTCTCGTCTCAGAAAAAAATCAAGAAATTCAACAGCATTTGGGGAGATATTACAATTATTTTAATTCCAGTTATTACGATTATTTGACACGGAATAAGAAATAAGTACGACGTAGTAGAATTGCAGAAAAGTTGCCACTGCACTTAATCCGATCTAAGGCTTATGCCAACATCTAGCTACCGCTGCTGGCGAAACTCCCAAATCCCTTCTCAGGCCCCCATTTATAGATGCATCGAATCAGGCCCTGCTCGTGGCGCGTGGCTGTCAAATCTGTGCGAGCAACGTTCCGTCCGTTGCAGTTCCCCAGCGTCTTCAATAATCCGACCTTTCAGACCGTCAATCAATATGGACCACGACCGCTGGTCAGTTCCACTTCGACACACGGCCCGGCCCGACCTCTGGTTGACTTTGACTGCCCACGCAACGGTCGATTCACGACTTTATGGGGTGTTTACACCATCCAGCAAACGTCCAGCAAACTTCCAGCAAATGTAATGCTGGACGTTTGCTGGATCGTGTAAACACCCTATTACGGAGCGTGCCACACGACGTCGCCTGATGTTGCTGAATGGTCGAATGCCGTGAATCGCACGTCGGATTCAAAACACCGTTCACCTCCGGGCAACAAGCTCGTAAAACGAACTATATCAAAGATACGTGGCCACGCCGTTTGCCGACATCCGTGCGGCAGTCCGATCAAAACGACTAGACCTACTGCGCAACCCTAACCCGACCTTTGAGTTTCTGAACAAAAAATTAGCACTCCAGTGACTCCCGCCCTGGTTAACATTCACGCCATTTTCTCCACGTTTTTTGCTCTCGTTCTCGACGAAACAAAGCACGTATACAGCAGAAACTTGCATGAAATTACGGACGTTTTTGATAATGTTGTTTGTTAGTTTCGTGACCGTATCCTGTCCAGTCATCACGCAGTAATAGGTATGTAAGTAAGCCTGTCAGCGGCGTTAGTTTAGCGTACGCTAATAATACGTGGCGTGACCCGTGCATGACTGTCTTCTGTACCAGCCACGACGAAAATTTCGTAAATCAACCGACAAAAACCTCCCTGCTTGTGGAAAACGTGCTTTCAAAAACATATTAATTTGATGAGTACATATTGTACATATTTTATACGAAATTGACTGAATATCGGGCTTCTATTTTATATTCTTTGACACGGTAAATTAGTAGGAAATTTCAGTTTCTATCCACGCTGCTAAAACATGTTTTGTAATATTTTGGAACGTCGGAGATCAGCAACTGACAGCGATGCATAGTCTACATATTTTTTCGCAGTAAACGAATCATAAGTGGTAAGGTTAAGGCGTTTGAAATTGAGCCAAAAGCACTTAACATTGGAAGTGGAATCGCTGCTTGCCAAACTTGCCAGTGTCTAAAGGCAACAAACTTTTCAGTGTATACCGTTTTTGACAGTTCCGTTTGTGACTTTGAAGTTAGCCATCGCGGGGAATTTTTCGGATTGACGGGTGACGCGACCACAAAGAACCAATTAACAATAGGCCTAATCACATGGGCGACGGGGTCAAGAGCATATAGAAAGGGTTTTTGTCGTAGCGGGGGTGTCCAGCAGTAGGTGCTTTGTTGCAGGGGTTGTTGTAAGGGTTTTTTTGTTGAGGGGGTCGGTCTGTGCCCGCGGGTGAACCTGGGCCCACCGACGACCAACGGAAACATCATGTCGTGCACTGGCGTAATTATTGTGACAGCGCAGCCGACCGACTGACGACAGTAAAATTACCTCCTGGAAATCATACAGCATACACTCGTATATTATACACCGCAGTTTCGATGAAAAAAGGTCGATAAAGGACGCGTCATGACATACAGTCGCATGCCATGAGCTGTAGCCGATTTGATTTGTCGTGGTGACCTTTTTAGACTACAATCCGTGCAGTCGCAAACTGTGCAACATCTTGACATGTTAGAGGTTTTTGACTTTGCAGGCCGCTTGTATAAATTGCTGCTAATTCGTTGTACAACTGCTGTGCACTGTGCAGCTTTAACAAATTCCACATCAGTTCAAAGTTGATGTTACACAGTGAAACTGTAATGCGGTGCTAATGCGAATTGACACGTGTCATGTCACTTTAGTTAGTTACTTAATACAGTAATGTATTTATTTGTCTGTCATTGGCAAATCGTAAACAATTTAAAACATTAATTATGCACAGCTAATTTGCACGTGTCTCTGTATTCGGCGACATAGCCTATCTGTCATATATGTGTTCGTCTGCTTGCTACAGAGTCTGGGTATTGTTAGTGCGTTGGATGACACCGAATTGTCACCGGCAACTTCCTGCGATGAAGTCGAAAGCAGGTAGAATTTAGCATATATTTTCTAAAAATAAACACAAAAAATTCTTAAAATAAGTGGGCTACATGCTCTTTCAGTTGTATTGATGTCGTGTAATGAATAATAAATGCGGTTTACAGTTTATCGCCAAAGATTAACTTGCAGAGAAGTTGTATTTTATTGCAAAATTCACATCTACTGCAATAAAACAAACTGAGTCCTTTCTGCAGTTGTTTCGGCTCGTTTAATCTAATTTTATCTCACCTTATCATGATGTACGGAGCTGTTCCTAAGACTGGCGTCCTGTTGATGCACGCGCGCAGTAACTTGCTGTCGGCTGATCGACATCGGCGACGTAAGCGCAGCTCGGCGGACCTCGGAATCAATTACCCGGGAGACTTGCTCAGCCAGGTCAAGCCAAAACGATCATCGGTGCTCGCTCCACCGCTGCTCAAACGCAACACGATCGCCGACTTCGCCGTCACGCGAGCCTACACTTCCACCGCCAGCCTTTTCTCAGGGCCAGCCGAACAACAGGGTGAGTGGCCTTGCACGACGCCAGCGTGTACAAAGCGCCAGAAATGATCCGAACTGCACTCATGTAACAGTTCAGTTCACTTCGGTACGTTTCTGTCGCTTTGCACACGCCTTGAATAACATAAACGACTAGTGTCAAAAGCAGCGGGGCGTTACTGCGTACACGTGTACAAACTTGGGATGTGGGATAACTCGAAGATAAAAAACAGAACAGAACAGAACAGATGCAGACCCGTCGAAAGCCTCAGCGGGGTCCGGGGAAACATTCTCGCGAAGCCCCTAAACATTTTCACGGGGCCCCTCTGAGAAGAAAATTTTTGAATTTTTTTTGAAAATGGTACATTCTGGCGTACTTTAAATTTCTGGCCAACGGCGGCCCCTCCCCCCCAAAAAACGTCGCGGGGCCCGGGGTAGCTTATCCCCCTACCCCACCCTCTCGACGGGCCTGAACAAATGAGTTTGGACTGGAAGACACTGGCATGTTCAGGCATACTGTTCCAGACACGAGCAGCGGCGACCGGAAAAGCTCGGTTACTATCGACAGACAGTCCGGGACGGCTGATGATCAGTTATGACGACGAGGCTAAACAAAGTCGCTGACGAACTTCATTAATGTTATTATATTCTATTACTATAAGTTCGCCCCTCTTCGGCCTCTCATAAAAAGTATCCCATTCGTCACGCAGTGCAAGTTTTTTTTTTGTTTTTCACGAAGACACATTTTAATTTGACAACCACCCGCAGATTGTCTAACTCTTGCAACTGCCGAGTAATTTTTCTGTTAAAGAAACGCGCACTCATTTTCCTCCTAGGCCTATCACACTGAACAGCCAGAAAACGAAATAATGCAGACGGCTATGTTTACATCACGAAATGGAACTTCGCGAACATGTGGTAGCAGAACGTCACGTCAAGACATTGGCTCGGAACTTAGTCGTAAACCAGCCAATAGCAGTCCAAACTGAAACCGAGGTAAAACTAATTATTATAAGACAGGCCTAGAATGCATTATGTTGCTGGCAGTCGTTACAGAGCGATGATTACTTAAAGTGTGTGTTGATTTGTTTTGTAGACAAGAAATTGAAAACAGCATTCTCACTGCTAAAATTGGTTAGTATTGCAAGTTTTTCAAATGTTTCACATTTAGAAATTAGGCGTTGAGTTATTTTTGTAGCAACTACGAAAATTTGATACCACGTCAAACAGTCTTATCTCGACATCAGCGCGATCTGCTAAAAAGTCGTTTTGATCTTGGTCTCGAGCTTTGTGATCTTAACCTTCTTAATCTTGCAATTATGGTTTCGGTCTCTCTAATAGCGGACTTTCGTCCAAGACCAAAAAAGGCAAGACCACGGTTCTCTGCACGTGTGCGTTTTAGTTTAAACTTGGAGCTTTTGGCTAAACTGCTAAATGATGTAGTGATTTTGTGAATCATTTTAATGAAAGTAGGTTTACTGTTTAAATCGAAATTGTCTTTCTTGGTAGCGTGATCTCTAGTTTTTGATCTTATTTTCAGATTTCAGTCTTATTTAGGTTACCTCTAAGCTACAACGACACAATTGCTGTTCTAGAACATCGAACAGTTATTGTTTCGTTGGTAGATTGATAAAAAGACGCATCGTTCGAAGGACGCGCTGCCGGAACTGAGCGAAGTTCTGCGCAACCTCAGCCGTTCTGAGTTCAACGACAGCTATTTGTCGCGCTACAAGGTTAGACTTACATTACATACTGCTCACATCCTGACAATGGCATAGTTGACGTACAAGACTGCTGATAATAATATACAGTAATGTCTGTTCATTTCTTTTTTCTCATTCGTGTGTTTATTGGCGGCTTCGTATGTCCCCGCTGGAGCAATTTTTGTTGAAGCATTTCTGTTTTGTCTGATTGGGTCGACGAAGATAGGCCTAAAATGAACATCGCGAACTGAAAAAATAAGAGCGGGAATGGAACCCGCAGCCTTGTTCATAGCGACAAACTAAACTCAACTCAGCTGACCCATTTTTCCATTCTAGTGCGTGGAATTTGGTGATGAAATGAGTGATGGTTACTAAACCGAAATCACAATGCCAGCACGGCGTTCGCATTCGCAACTCGCAAGGCTTCGCGCATAATTAAACGTAACTATGTGGGCCTATCTTGTTCTTAGTGCCGCGTATGAATAGGTTTTTTGGCATGTCCTTCGTGTGTTTCTTTTCCTTATGAAGTTCGACAGAATAATTAATGCTATTACCTCAACGGCTTTCCTTTTTCGTAAAGTGCGTAGGCCTATTAGCCTCATATTGGCGCTATAATGTTTGCAATGCTTAGCGTGGAAAATTCCTAAGCGCGGCACGCTGCCATTGGTCCAGTGTGAGTCACTCCAGTTGAGTTGAGTTGAGTTTGTCGCTGTGAACACGGCATTAGGCTACCGAAGCTTCGCAGCGATTGCGCTGTAAACGCTTTGTTAACGCTGAATCTTATTACAGGTTTATGGGGTGTTTACACGATCCAGCAAACGTCCAGCAAACTTCCAGCAAATGTATTTAAAATACACGTGCTAATGCTGGATCATGTAAACACCCTATTACTGAGAATCGAACATTATGCTGTATGTTCTCGGTAGTCCTAGGCGATACTCGAAACGTCTGGTGACGCTGCAGCCAATCATGGCGACGGGCACCTTGCTTCTACAGACCTATCAAGCCTAAGCCTATAGACTAGACGCATCGTGATGTAATTCGTCTCGTGAGCTTTTAACCTACACTGCCGGACAGACTTCTTCGTTTACTTAGGCCTACTGGACTTTTTTTCGTCGTCGTAAAAACATCGCCGTGTCTGTTACGCTGTCGGTCAGTGACCGTCTGCCTAATGTGCCTCTGTACCGTTTGCTGCCGCTGGCAGTTATTTTTTACATCCACGTTCCTTGCCTTTCATGGCGTGACTGACCATTTACTTGGCGTGTGTGCGTGCCTGTGTCATAGTGTTCTAACATTTGTTCTAACATCCCAAAATTTACCATCCGATTTTGATGAATCTTGTTAGAGATGTGAGGTGTATCCAACGGACCGTGTGAATTAGATTTTTTGCTGATGACTCCAAATCCGACTACGCGTTAAACCTTGATTGTGAAGCGTCAGCTACTAATAATATTCATAATCGTTTTCGTAGTCCCCGGATGTCATATTTATATCAGGTTTGTGTCCAGTTTAATATTGTGAGTCGTATAGGCGCGAATTTTGACAAACTTTGTGGACAATCGCAATGTGGCGCAGTCTCTGGTTTGGCTGGAACTGGGAAGTGAATTGAACGATTTGGTTTGACTGTTTCTGTAGCTATGTGTTTCCGCTTCTTGTTTGTTTGTTTTTTTTGTCTATTTGTTGTCACTTGAGTTGCTGAATTACAAATAAAAAAATATATGATTTGTCTGTGTGTGATATTATGCAGGGCGTTCACTGGATGGAGCTGTTGTCGAACTGTGCTGGTGGCGTGTTGGTGGAGAATGAGAGAAAGCGACTGGAGGCAGTCTGGGAACTGTTCCAGAGCGAAACGGTTTTCCTCATCGATCATCTCATGGTCCTCAAGCACGTACGTATCAGCCCCATCATCTCTGCGTCAATCTGGCATCACGTTTACGTTATGTTACCTTACGTTATGTGCTGTCGTAGCAGGGGAGCAGGCCCGTCGAGAGGGAGAAGGGAAAGTTTTCCCTGGGCATCGTGACGTTTGGGGGTCCGCTGTCTCTCAAAAATAGAAGTACACCAGAATGCGCCATTTCAAAAAGCAAAATTAAAAAAAAAATTTCTGCAGACTGGCCCAGCGAGAATGGCAAGTTGTGTGCACTGTGCTTTAGGCTAATGTACTATATGTTAACACTAGGACAGCATGTTTTTTGGAAATGCCCAGAATTGCGTGGCAGTGTTGTGGCCTGGATTACGTAAATATGACGTAATACTTGGAACAAGTCTGCTGTAACGTAGTCTACTTTTTCTTTGCTTTGCAGTTAGACCGTATATGACGGCGCGGCAGTGTCTCAATTATGCATACGTACTTCTAGGCCTACGTTGTTCGGTGTCGTAACAATCGTTTAATCAATCGATGGAAGCGTATTTCTACAGCGCCGTGTATAATGTCGCAAAGTGTTTACGTTCACTGTATTATGGCGGTATTAGTCTTATCCAGGCACCGCCAAACACCGACGTTTGCACGTCTTAGTCATATGTCTTACGTCGACCATCTTTATATGTCTTAATTAAACCAGTCGTAAGACAGAGTTTGTCGGTAGAAGTTGCTAATTATACTTCACGTCGCCTGGCATTAGCATTTCGCATGCGTTCAACTTACTGCTATAGCATACGTCTACGTGCTGTTTTACGCGCACGACGTGACTGAGAAATATCCGCTGTTTTTCGTATATTTCGGAGCTGGCAGACATTGAAAATGAAAATCTACATATGCATCGGTTAGTTGCCAAGTTGAATTTACCGTCCGCGTGGAGTGCGAATGAGTGAATGAATGAATCAATCGATTAATCAATCAGAGTTTTCTTAATAGCCGAGCCACTTTGAGGTTAATAGTTAATAAATTAATAATATATATATATCCACTTCGTGTTGCACGCACCAGTGCAGTTTCGATAGTCTGCGTTAAAATATGCAACAAAAGTTAAAATAATCTATTATAATTGACTCGTCCTGTACAGTGCACATTCGTATATTTATTTATTTACAGTTGTGACGCAAATTCTGCTTCTCGACTATGCATCTTTCAAACTGTGACGGAAAACTTGCACAGAAACTTACACCTCTTACGTATTGAGGTTTTTTCAAGTTATTGTGGTTGTTTTTCTGTGTGCATTATAATTTGTACAGCAGAAAAACGACCTTTCTGTTTTACGTGGGGGTATAAAATTATTTTGTATTTTAGTGCACTTTCTTTGCCGTCACCGGAAGGGGAAATTTTTTAACGTTTGCTGGAAAACGTTTCAGTGTTTCATGGAGCCGCTGAAGAAGGTGCAGGTGGAAGGACATCTGATGTTTGCCGAGCCGCAAGATTTGTTCGGAAATCTCGACGAACTCTGCTACGTACGTATATGATAGTAACGTGGTTGGCGCAAGTTAAACTCTGCACTGTTATATCTCTGATACCATGGCGCCTACTATCGACGTGGGTGGCGCTTTTCACTTCGTCTGAGATTTGCATGCGATTGTGTTTCAATTTGTTGTTTCAGTTTTATCGCACCTCTAAGCACGTCTTATGAGCATGCGCACAACATACATGTACATAGGTTAACGTGATTATTTTGTTTGCAAATCCGATTATTAATACTCAGCCCCAGTAACGATATGCTGTTAGTTTGCTCGGTGATTTAGTTTTGCGACAGAATATAGCTGACAATGGAAAACAAACGTGACGTTCTGGACTTTGTTGACTGTTGAGTAGCGCAGTCAAATTTTTGTGAATTAGCAAAGCGTTGCTGTGGCGTCTTTAGCGACGTTGGAATTCGTTGTTGACGAACATCAGCATTGATAGTAGCTCGCAGACACTTCGATAGAGGCCGTGTTCGTATATTCTGTCAGATACGACAGTCGTGCTTCATTGATGTCATAAAATTCCTTGATGTTAATATTATTGTTAATATCAGTCGCCGTGCATTACACGCTCTACTTCGACGCGTGTAATAAGTAGAATAGAAATATAGCGACGGACGGACGGACGGACGGGCAAGACCCCTAATGCGGTCCATCAGGACGGCCGCACAATTATAAAAAATACAGTTGCCGCATTTTATAAAATATTCATTGTTTTGCCTGAAGACGCGTGTTAATTGTTACATTTTCCGCTGTTTGATGTGACTATTGCGCAGGCGAGTTATACGTTCAGTCGTGACTTCCTGTCGTTGCTGCGCAAAGACGATAACGTCGCAGACTTCGGCCGAACTAGCGTTTTGCTGCGCGGACTACAGCGGGTCAGTATCCAACATTGCACTCGTGAATTTGTAGCTTGTGACTTTCACGTTTGTGTTTATGATTGGCAACGAGAAAAAGTAGAATTTGAGAGCGAAATCACAGCCTTTAGCATGGTCCTGAGACAAAGCCACTTACAGTAAATGTCAATTGCGATAATCAACTAGTATAGTGGTGAAAATCCTAGATAGTAGACATTCCTGAAGAGCTATTTCAGAACGCGATATATCTTGGTTTCTTAGATTTATAGGTTTTTAGTAAATGTCATGTTACGGGCTTCATGATAAAATTGGCGATGATGACATGAGAGTTATTTTACCACGTGTTGTGTCCGTATGTGCCACAGTTCTGTCAGCTGACACGTGACGGCGAAGTCTACCACGATTACTGTCTCAACTACTCCAAGGCCGTCAACTACCTAGAGCAGCTGCGCAAGAACGACGAATTCTGCGACTTTGAAAAGGTGAGTGACACGACCTTGATATATTGATTAGCCTAACTATTCCAAACTGTTTGCGCCTACCATAAATAACGCATTTACATAAGTATTTTTATTTTCGTGTTAACTATATTGATACATTTTATTCAGTATTCCGTTACGGTAAAATCTTTTGATGTGCATCAATGACATTGCCAGTCGGCTTTGTAAAAATATTTAGCATAAAACTTCAAAATTGATAATTATTTGAAATTTAAGAATGGATACAAAGGCAAATAAGTGTTGCTAATATAGGCCTACTTTTAGCTGCGTCCATTTCGTAGACTAAATCAGACCAAACTGTCGGCGATCAGATTTCAAACGCACGTTAAACCCAAATTCCACTTAGGCCTATTTCGATTCATTGTGGCCTGCTTGAATCTTGTACAAACAACATGACATACAACAAGCTGTGGAAGTTTTTAAAAAGTTTTAAAATAGACCGATTTTCAAGATTCAGCGACTGCCACATTTACCACTCAATTTGCCATCAAGTTATTGTTGAACATCTCACCGTAAGCTTACTTCAAAGCTTTGATACAACATTTTTCTCAAGGTACTGAACAACTAGTATATTGTCCAACAATTCTATTATAAGCTAAGTCAGGAATTTAGTTGAGTCTGGGACTGAATTGCACGCAACCGAGGCTCCATCTGTCGAATCAGCCTGAATAGAGTACACCTAAAGTCCTGATACCATCGAATGATGATGTGTCAAACTGATTGCTGTATTCACAGTGGTGCAATCAAGACCAGAGATGCAACCGGCTGCAGCTGACCGATCTGCTCATTTCGCCGATGCAACACTGCACCAAAGTTCCTCTGCTGCTCAACAACATCCGCAGATACACGTTGGACCCCAACGAACAGGAGCAACTTACCGAGTCACTCGACAAACTCGAGAGATCTATCTGTGAGTAGGCTAAGCTCATTCGTCGCGTAATAATCTCTATGCAAAAAAAACGTGTAGGGGCCTAGTCATGTGAAAAAGTTCACAAGAAAGATCGGGTGTACTCAGATTTGGCAGAATTTTAGCTATTATGTGAAATGTCTTGTTTTGTTACATAGTTTATCTTATACGTTATCACATTACACATATTTACAGTTCTCCAAGAATAAGTTTTTAACTAGTTTAAAAATAGACCGATTTTCAAGATTTAGTGACTGCCACATTTACCACTCAATTTGCCATCAAGTTATTGTTGAATATCTCATCGTAAGCTTACTTCAAAGCTTTGATACGTTATTGAACGACACATCAGGCCTAAGAAAAAAAATTTGCGTGCTCCCTAAAAAACCTGCATCCCTAAATTTTTTTTATTGGACCTTCAAAAATATCAGCGCAGTTTTCAGTACATTTTCAAAATTTTACTGAAAAAAATACTGTTTAGGCTACATCTAGATTAAAATGTTGCAGTATCTTTGCTTACTTTCTCTTGAGTACTATTTTGTGTGTCAGTTTGTTTTTTATGAGTTTGGGTAATATTACATGACCCGTCATAATATAAAAATAAATAATAACATAAATTTTCCGCCGCCCCCCCCCGTCTCCAATTTTTTGTCGGTTGCAACCAGAAGCACGATTTTTTTATTTTACGCCTCACTAATTTATATGTGTATGCTTACAGTTAGCCATCGCTACGGGCCATCACGGGGATTAACCACTTTAGGTCTACGTGATGCCCGATGTTCAAAGCATACCTAGTTTTAGGCGCATAGTGCTTGCGGAGTAATGTCGCGTGTGGTGTTTGTACATGCAAAGGCAACCTGGAAGCAAAAATTTTGTGGCTGAAGAATTATGAACGAGTGCAAGCAATACAGCAGCAGATCTTCTGGCGTCCAATCACTGAAGTAGAACCGAGAGCTTTCATTCCAGAGGTAGGTTTATAGTATGTTTACACAATGAAGCAAACATGCAGCAAGCATGAAGCAAATGTATTCAATATACACGTGCACAACGTGTGCTCTAAGTTTGCTTCATGTTTGCTTCATCGCGTAAACACCCCATCAGACACAAATTTCAAATTCAAAACCACGAAGCTATAAATGGAGGAAAGCTAATTTAATGAATAGTTAATTTGTATTTGGTTTATAAGGAAAGTTTCTCAAAGGTCATTTAGTGCTGCCAGCTCAGCATAGCGAGCTGCTTGGCTGAGTGAGAGATGCCTACTTA
>Ga0209367_1000104_pt1 | contig 56284 bp, 22 predicted proteins | sample WorMetLIZISLAND2_FD_187412 | JGI IMG/M metagenome (GOLD analysis project Ga0209367, IMG submission 187412) | Marine gutless worms symbiont microbial communities from Max Planck institute for Marine Microbiology, Germany - Olavius geniculatus... ...
GAATAAATCGTTTGATATGGACAGAATAACAAAAGATGATCGCTGTTTGATCATGGGCTTACGAACTGAGAACTGTTTTGCTAGGTAATGTGGTCACACAATAAAGGTGCGGTGGGTGGAAGAACTTCACGTTTACGCGCCATAAATTTCTTCTTGTAACAGTGAAAGAATGGTTGAAATCGGTGCTGAATTACCGAAGTTATACCAAAATAAAACTGGGTATCCGTTTTTTGGACCACCCTGTATGTTGAAAACGGCCGGCGCAGGCGAACGTCAAAGACGGGTACCCCCTAAAAAATGGTTAGTCTATTTTACCGCAATTATCTCGTGTAACGTAAAAATGGTTGCAGATAAGCACAGACATGCTGCACATTATAACAAGCACTGGTGATGGGCTTTTTGGATTTATAAACATCGATGACCTTGAACGACACTGAACCCCCGAAAAGATGTTGGTAAATGTTTTCGCAATTTTTGGCTGCAACGCGCGTTTCAAAAGTGAATTGCGACGAAATGCCTGAAGATAGACCAAGTCAACTTGCGCATAAAATTTTCAGCATTAAACGCAGATTTTAGCAGTCTATATGTCGACCCCGTAGGTTCAAGGAGTCTTGCGCACGCGAGCGTCAAAAAGGGGCACTCCTCTAATAAGTGGTTATGTTACTGATATTAGCGTGTCTAGCGTGAAAACAGTTGCAGATAGGCCTAAATAATGCGTATCATGAGAATCACTAGTGACGAGCTTTTTAGCGGTATTGACATCGATGTCCTTGAATGACCTTGAACTTTCCAAAATAGGAAGTTTTAGTGGTTTTTGCGATTTTCAGCTCCGGTGCAGACTTCAAAAGTTGAACTGCGACGAAATGGCTGAAGATAGACCAAGACAATCTGCGAAAAAAAAACTGCTAAGGCTGTCGTGCGTTTCATGAGCTTTGCTCAAATTACTTGTTTGCAAAGATAGCACAAATATCTTCTTTCTTTGCGTTTCCAAATTGTAGAAAAGTGGGCAAATTTGCGGCTTTCATTAAGCGTTTAAAAACCAAAAGTGCTTTAGCTTCAGGGGGCTTCGCCTTCCTGACTCCCTGACCAGGGGCTCTGCCCCTGGACCCCGATGGGGGCTTTGCCCCCAGACCCCCGTTATAGGCTCGCGCTATCGCGCTCGCCATGGGGCCGTGCCTCCTAGATGTTGCAGCCTAGAACCGCCACTTATTACACTCACTCATTTCCCTCATAAATTATATGTCTCTGGATTATTGAATTAAATAACTGAATTTACAGATCGATCATAAAAAAACATGCGCACGACCAGCAACGCAATATAGGCCTATTATGAACGAACATAATGTGACAAAATGTCGAATAACCGACGGCCAACCAAAGAAAAACAGCAAATCAAACATGCTTAAAACATGAGCTCAGCTGACAAAGCTAACCTTGCAGTAAGTAAATCCTGTCTCGTTCTGACACCCCTCCAATAAATTTTGAGATGGCGCCCCTGTAAATGGTTCTGAGTAAAGATTACTGCTTGGGGATAAATGGACGCAAGACACTTTGCAGATGATAGGTCTATATAGGCCGGTAGGATTACGCGCGCTGTGACGTTGCACGGCGCGTAGATGTCTGTCATGTATGCGTGGGCAGGTACGCGCGTATACGCGTGCGTAGGTTGCGTACGCTGCGTGGGTGGCTCTTTATGTGACGGACAGAACAGAGCAGAGTCGCTTCGTTGCGCAGTTACAGGCCTCACAGACATTTTGGTTCTCAAGCTAGGGTTAGAATATTTATAGAAATCACGCGATTAATCGCTAACAACGTTCATCGATTAATGAAAACGAATCGTTATACTTTCGAATATAGCATAGTCATATGTCAGTAAAACGTTAACAGTGTGGAGTGACATCCTGACAACATATGACATTATCTCAATCATCTGTGACAAATATTTCAGAATGTTTCGCTAAAAACTGTCATTTTAATAATACCCGCTAATGATTTGACTAACTTGCACATCGCAGAAATATCGAATCGTTCGTTTTGCCGTGGATTATTCAGTTCGTTCTGCGTTTGCAGCATTTTGACAGTTTTATTTAGCTTTTTTTTTAGCCCTTTTATTAATAGTTTACGTTTTCGTAAAAACAGCATCCAACTCACATAGGTTACGACGCCGACGCAACTCAACTGTCGGCGTCGCAAGTGGTGGGAAAAGAATTGACGACAACTCATCGAGTCTGCACAAATTCGGAGACTGGGCAGCCTAGTAGTTGAGTGACTTTGAGATGCAGATGTGAATGGGGCATAAAAGCTATCAGCGGCGTCGAGTGTTAAAAAGACAAGCGAAGCAAAAAGTTGCAAATTTCCATAAGACACTGCCAGTGGCGTAACTATAATTTTTGGGCCCCCCGGCAAATATTCGCTACGGGCCCCGTCCAAATTTGATTCTCAGATATGGTGATACCGGCTTAATTTTTTCAATAATTCGGGTAACTTTGGGCCCCCTTTACCGTGATGGGCCCCTGGGCCCCCCGGCATTGCCGGGGCTGCCGATGGCTAGTTACGCCACTGGAAACTGCAAATTGCCGACAGAATTTCGACAGACAGCTTCAAATTTTCGACAGAAAAGATAATGGATGCTCAGAATGTTAATTTTGCTACCAAATTCTACTAAAATGGACCCGGTTTTCAACCGGACGTTTTGCATTTTCGGACGAAAATTTTCGGACAAGAAGACTTTTCGACAGCCAGAAAATTAGGGTGGGCATTGTCCCCTGTATCTCCCCTGCCGAGACGCGACTGAGAACAACGATTCACGATTTCGTTGTTCGTTGTCGTTCTAGTTAGTGAAATATCTCGTACATGCAGGTTTCTGTTGGCGGAGGCGAAAGGTCACCTCGTTGTCATCAACGCTTCTGTATAACTGCAGCAGCTGCTGCTGCAGTTATACGTGAGTCGGTCAACAAACGCTTCGCAGTGATGCCGCTGCACTAATACAGGTAAGAATAGGATGTGTATGATTGCCGACATTGTTTCCAGACACTATTCGGCTGTACCAAATTGTATCGGTCGAGCTTATGGCATGGTTGTCGTCCGTCCGTCGTCTGTCTGTCGTCGTCTGTCACGGATGTACCCTGGCTAACGAGTCAATCTTGGGGGAAAATTTTTACACGAATTAGCTATGTGTCTTAAACCCAAGCATGCAAAATTTCATCGATTTAGTGCAAGGGGAATACTTTTAAATTCGAGGTTGAATAGCAGGAGGTAGAAAAAATGTGCGTTTTTATTGGAAAACTGGCCATAGTCTATCTCGGAAACGGTAAGAGATAGGACGCCAAGGTTACTAATAGGCCTAATTGTTAACAGAAAGTGGCATACGCCTTTTCAGATGAAATCAAAATCATCGATCTTGGATGACCTTGAAGGTCAATACTGCAGCAAGAACTGCATAGACTGTAGCGCGTCTTCTCTAGCGACAGCTGAGTTTTCCTTAACTGTGCGTTATTCAACGATAATAACATTTCGCACACTGTGTACATTCGATTATCTACAATCAATCAATCATTTAATCTGTAATTATTCATAAAGCTCTTATGAAAAAAAATCGATCACAAGTTGTACTGCATGCTATGAGTTTTGGCATCAAAATGAGATGTTTTGAGGCGTGATTTGATACACTGTTGTTATCGTTCTTTTTTACGCGCGAAAGCAGCTACTGCTTTAGTGCGTCTTAGCCATCGCAATTCTGTCTGTCCGTCTGTCTGTCTGTCCGTCACACGGGTAGATCAGTCAAAAAGATATGATCACCCCATCTTCAACGTCGGCTGCCTGGAAGACTCTAGTTTCAGGAACCGTGAAGCTTTTCCAAAGAAATCGAAGGGCGTCACCCCGAACGAGGGCGTTAAATGAGAGGGGGAAGGAACAATTCGCGATGTTTAGCCAATAAGTCGCTGTATCTCAATAACGGTGCCAAATAGGGCCTAGGTTACTATTAATTATCAATAGGAAGTCGTACACTGGTTTTCGATTGGCATTAAATTCAATGACTTTGGGTGACCTTGAACGCCAAAATAGGGGTTTTTTATAATTTTTTAGCGATTTTGGGCTGCGAGACACATTTCAACAGCGAATTGCGCCGAATTCACTACAGACAAGCTGCATATGAAATTTTTAGCGTTAAACGTAGATTTCGACGGTCCAAGTCTCGACCTTTTAGGTTCAGGGAAACATGCGCACGAAGGCATCAAAAGCCGTACCCCCCAAAAGTCGTTATTTTGCTGTTGTTGGCAAGTTTACCGTGAAAACGGTTGCAGTCAGGCAGAGATAGGCTCTATGCTGCCTATCACAACAAGACCCCCAAAATATAAGGTTTTTAACAATTTTTTGCGCTTTTTGGCTGCGACACACATTTTAAGAGTGAATTGCGCCGAAATAGCTGGAAATTGAACAATCTGCGTATGACATTTTTAACATAAAACATACATTTTTAAAAATCTAAGTTTAAATTCAAGGAGACTTCTGTACGGAGGCCTCAAATTTAAGTACTTTTTCAAGATGCATTAATTTCTCATTGCTGTAGGCCTACACTGATTGCCAAAGTGGCAGGACCGCTGCTATCGCGCGTCACGTGAGCTTTGCACAAATTACTTGTTATCGCATTTGCACCTGCATTGTGCACTTCTATAAGCTTTGAATCATTGACTACTATACGTAAAGTGACTTCCCATAACTTCTCGTCCGACTATTCACCTGCCAGTCTGTTTCCTGGATGTGGTAGCCTAGGTTTACACCACTCACCGAAAAAGTTCTAGCTCTTTTGCATTAATGATCACCAGTGGTGTTTTCTGCGTTTTATCATCTGTCTTTTCTCTTTTTTAAATTTTCGCTAATTATCGCACTTGATTGTTTATTTGAAGAATGGATACACGTCAACGTCAGTTTTGTTGGATAACGTGAACGACGACACTTAAAGTAGGCTCTAAAAAGTCTTCTACTGTCACAGTTCACGGAAACAGTTGCACGATGATCGAATCGCGCTGATTATTGGCATTCCGATTTTTTTGCTATGTGCTAGGCAGAGCCATGGCTCTGGTGCTATTTAGCCTAAACGCCTATTTTCACCCAAAAGCGGCAATCTCGAGGTCGTTATAATTGCGTAAGCATTACTCAGCGATAGGCTACGTGAAAGTTGGGTTCTAGATTTTATACGTTTGTGTAGAAAATTGTAGCAAAGGAAGTACCGGGAAAAAATAATGTTGTAGGCTACCTTAATTTGTCACTGTTTCACGCTCATGAAGGGCAATTTTGATGAAACGCCGGCGGACGACCGCATACAGGTTGTCACTGGCACCGACGTATTTGCATGTTAAAGCTGCTCTGCTGTCTAGGGTCGCGTTGTGGCTAGCCATCATTTGTTTGAGTCGGAAGTTGGCAGAGCAGTAGTAAATTGCGACGTACATGTAGGTCTACTGCGAGGCGCCCGCTAAGCGTTTCCGTTTGGCATAGCACGGTACACACGTTGTGCAAAGACATGGAATGACATTGTTAGGGTTGAGACCAGTGGCGTATTGGTATGCAGGCAGGCAGCGAGGCTATTCCCTGAAATTTTTGGCTCTCGGAAAATTATCGGAAATTTTTTGTCGCAATTTTTTTGTTCAAATATGTAAAATATGGGTCTAGATCACCCGTTTTGCATGATTTTGTTTTTTTGGGGGAAGTGAAAGAATTGGGAAGGGTAAAATTGGCATTCTGAGCACGCGTAATTTTTTTGGTTAGAAATTTAAAACTATCCTTCGAAAATCTTCATATGGGAAATGGGTAAATTGCAACTTCTTTTATCCTCTACTTTATTGACGAAGGATGCTGCTAACTAATTCGCTTCAATACACGCGTGCGTCTGCGCAGGGCTGAAAGAAATCTAAACTTTGGAAAAAAAGTTTTGGTGGTTATTAATAGTTGTTTTTAGATGTTTTAGGGTTCTTACAGGTTTTAGCGGTCTTTATGCACAAAGAAAACAGTGAAAAAATTTTACGAACCATTTTCTGTGTTACATCGTTTTAGTTGAATGAATGATGCGACGTCGGAACTCGGAAATAACGACTTAAGTATGAAATTACAATTTGCACAACAAAAAAACCTAAAATATGAACTTTATGGGTTTCTAGAATTTTAAAGGTTTTCAAAAACAACCTATATATTTTAGTTCTATGTTTTCTTTCGAACCAATTTTACAGCTCCGTCTACATGTGATGCTTTGAAACACCGTGTCCCGGAAAACTGCAAGAGTGTCATTTTGGAAATAACTTCGTGAAACATTGGCCAATTTTTGTCATATCGAGTCAAGATGATGTACAGTTTTTGGTGCCATATATGCGACGTCAGTTTTAAAAAAAATGAAAACGTCAGCAAACGTAAAAAGTGGCAGAAATTTAACAACAAAAAACGTTTTAAAACGTTGATAAAAAGCGGTTAGGCCCAGCTCTTACTTATCCAATTTTCTGCGTAAAACCTAATGCTGTAGGTGCTGTATATCTAGGACCAGAAGAAGTGAGAAAATTTTATTCAATTTCAGTTCAACCTGTTGGTCAAAACACAAAGTGTCATTAGACTAAGTAAGTAAACTGTCATCACTACAGCCAATTAATTCGTTTGTAGCCTATGGCATCAAAAGTGCTTCTCCACGTTCTCAGTGAAATTTTCAATAAACGTTTTTAAAAAAAATCAGCAAAAAAGACGAGAAAATAAAAAAAGTTAAATAAACGTTAAAATTTGGCAATAATAAAAACAACTTTTAAAACGTTTATTACGCCTGTGTGTTGTAAGTTACGACTTGTTTTCTAGCAAATCCATAACAAATCAAATCAAGTGAAGTGTGAGCCTTGATACGGCGTCAGGTGTAACAAGCGACAGTAAGAGAGGGTGTGTGTGTACATATGGAACAGCGTATAGAGAACAACAAGATGGCGGCGGCTCATAGGCAGCAGCATCGCTCGTTGTCATCGGCGCTGCGTCAGCTGGTGCGTCTCTGCTGCGGATGCTGCATAATCACCTGCGTCACCATCGCAACCGTTGCGTCATCAGCTCCAACCGCCACTGACAATGCAGGTCAGCTACAGCAGTAAGCGATATTACTCGCCTGCAGACTATATGCATATCTGACGACATTATATGCGAGGGTGCAAGTCAATATCACCATGTATTGTCACTTTTAGGTGGAAATTAAGCCTATATAAACGCCTACGCTTCCCGCGACGGATGTGACATTTTTTAATCTAATATGGTGTTTACATGATCGAGCAAACATCGAGCAGCTAGCTCGACGTTCTATGGTAATTAGCGTGCTAATTAGGAGGGCGGGCGGGTTGTAATTGGGAGGCCTATATAACACGTGATCAGCTGTGAACTAAGATCCTAAGCCTAGGCCTACATTTGAGCCAGGGGCGGTGTTCCAATAGGCCTGCTTGAGCCAGCTTGATGTTTGCTCGATGTTTGCTCGATCGTGTAAACACCCTATAAAAGGCTACATTTGTTGATTGCACATTTGACTACCCTGGATTCGACAGAGATTAACTGTTTTCAGTTAGAAATTTCAACCAATTAAGGCGTAAAAAATATCAGTCGACTCTGTTTAGATCGTTAATGCCTTTGTTTTATATACGTATATTATGAATTTGTGTATCTGTTTTTATTTAGGTTGTAGGCCTGAGTATGTTTTTGTGTCTTTTCCTTTATTTTTTTTATCTCTGTACAATGTGCTGCTGCTGCGTTTATAGCGAAATAACGATATATGTTTAGTTATTTTAGTCTGTTACTTTTGTTCTTATGGGTACTGTACTGTGTATCTTCGCTTTCGTAAGCTGTTGTGTTTGTCTATAATATTATACAAAATTTCATGAAAAAAATCGAAAAATAAAAACAATAAATATCTTCTCTGTCCTTATTTTTTCGCTTGGTCAAATTGCATGCGAAAGCACAGTGTTAAAGTGGTAAGACGTGATGATTTAGCAGCACAGTCGCTGATGCGCGACGATGCAGTGGAAAAAGCGTTGAATCAACTAAGCACTGACGACAAGAACGTGCCATCAAACGACAAACATATGTATGACGTCACTTCCGGTCTTGCAATGCTGCCCAAGGTAAGTGGCGTGCATTATCATGCAACCGTCCATAGCAACATTACGTGCCTTGCCCGTCTGTCTGTCCGTCCTTCCGTCTGTTAGTCTGACTGTCCCGTACGGGAATCTGACTTAAGTACAAAACGACATTTAAAAACATAATTGGCGCAAGCGTTTTTCAGCCCAGGATTTTCACTTTGAAGGTCAAAGGTCAACGTCACTTAACGTCAAAATACCCCCACGAAAACGACGTTTATTTCACCTTGAGCGTCCGTGGCCAAAGAAGATTATTTTGGTAATAACAGAAAGCTGAATAACACGCACTGACTTTATTTTTTAACGCTTAATCTGACGGTTTCTGACAAAACTGCCACGGTTGAAACAAGAAATTTAAGCTATTGCACACGAGACGCACGAAAGCCAGTGGCGTATTTAGGGAGAGGGCCACGGTGCGATGCCCCCCCCTTTTGGCCCGACCATGAAAATTTCTTAAGGCGACTTTAAATGAAAAGGTGCGTTTTTTGCCGTTTTCCAGCAAGAATTGCAAAATTCAACAATGTTTGATGGTTTTTTTCATACCGATACAATATGCGATTAAAATCGCCATGTGAGATTGCATCTGATATGACGCTGTGATTTTCTGCGTTTCCGAATTTCAGAAAAAAATGGGCGAATTTGCGGCTTTTATTGAACGTTTAAGAGCAAAAAGTGTTTCAGCTTCAGGGGGGCTTCGCCCCCCTGACCCCAGACCAGGGACTCTGCCCCTGGACCCCGCTGGGGGCTCCGCCCCCAGACCCCCATTATAGGCTCGCGCTCTGCGCGCTTGCCATGCCCCCCTTTCCCAAATCCTAAGTACGCCACTGTCGAAAGCGTAAGCCTATAGCAGTTCGTGTTCGCTAACTGTCAGACTATCTCCAGCCGTTTCGTCGCAGTTCATTCTTAAAATGTGCGCTGCAGTCGAAGATAGCAAAATCAGTAACAAAACCTTATTTTAGAAGTTCAGGGTCTTTTAAAAGTCATCTATGTTGAGAGGACTAAAAAGCTCGTCACTAATGCTTGTTGTGATAGAGGCAGCATGCCCATACTTGTCTGCAACCGTTTTTACGAAAGACTGGCCAACATCGGTAAAATAACGACTTTTACGGGGGTACCGTTATTTGATGCCCTCGTGAGTAGGTTTCTTTGAACTTAAAAAATCGAGACTTGGACCGTCGAAATCTACGTTCAAAGCTAAAAATTTGTTATGCAGCTTGTTTACGTCTATCTTGATTTCAGCGCAATTCGCTCTTGAAAGTGTCTCTCAGCCCAATTTCGCCAAAAAATTTATAAAACCCCTAACCCCTATTTTAGCGTTTTATGTCATCCAATGTCAATGAATTCAGTGGCAATCAAGAGCCAGTGTACGACTCTCTATTAGTAATTAATAGTAACATAGGCCCTCTCTCGCACCGTTACTGAGATACAGCGACTTATTGGCCAAAAATCGCAAATTTTGTTCACCCCCCTCATTTAGCGCCCTTGTTCGGGGTGACCCCCTTCAAATTTATGGAAAAGCTTTTCGGTTCTTGAATCTAGAGTCTTCCAGGCAGCCGACGGTGAAGATTTGGTATCCTAGCTTGCACCGTTTTTTGACTGATCCACAGTGTGACGGACGGACAGACAGAATTGCGATGGCTAAGGCGCGCTGAAAGCAGTAGCTGCTTTCGCGCGTAAAAATGCATTAATGCAGCAGCATGTCAATACTTAGAGCCGTTGCGTTATTAGTGCAGCGAGACTTTCTTGTGTGGGGCGACTGAAAACTGGGACCGGACATCTCAAGACCGTCTAACTTTCGGGCCGGGCTAACATCACCAGATCGACAACTTGGCACCAAATTAAAAACGTGGACATCGCGAAACTTCTTTGGGTGTTCGAGGAGCTCAAACGTTCATAAGAAGTTTTTTTTGTTGCAGTCGATTACTAGCGTACAAGAAAACGATGTTAATTCACTCGGAGAATGGTTTGAGTTGCTAACGGGCAGTTTATAACGGCCATTCTTTTATTGACTACTTCTTATTGCCAATGTACAAGAATAGACCTGAAGGACTATACTCTGCTCAAACACGTCCGTTTGATCTGGAGCCGCGTTTGTCGGGTCTCGCGATTTCAGCGCCCCCAGTTACTTGCGGTATTCGTAATTCCATGTCGCTTTCACAGATGAAACCGACGCAAGAGATGGCAGACAAGATCGGCGTAAGCAGAGACCACGACAAGGCCGAGAAGACGCTGGAGGAAAATGAATTAGAAAACGACGACGACGATTACTCGGCGGAATACAGCGAGCCGGCGATGGACGATATCGACCTTGAGCTGTTGGAGCGCTTCCTGCGTCTGCTGGAGAAACAAACACCGCGCTCTGATGACGTCAGCTACGACGATCAGCCGCTGCCGAAACGAGAAGACAACAAACAGCCTGGAAATGCTTCTTCTGGTATGTGCTATATATTGTTTTGTCTGTTCATCTAGTATATTTGATCCTATTCAGCCTTGCCTTATATTCTGTGTCTGCCCAAGCAAATATACTAGATTATAACTCTGAACGACAATAGTAAATACTCGAACGAACGTTTTTTTTGCGAACCTTGGCATTTGCAAACTTGTCAACGAAAAAATGGCGAGAACACAGTATCGTAGGCTGATTTGTTGATATAAATTTATTCACGGCAAATTAAAAACTGTGAAAACTGTGATTAAACTGAGCCTGTAGGCTGGCGCCCCCTGTTTCCCTCCCGTACAGTTAGCAGCAGCATCGTCGGTAAGAAAAAATAGGCGGGACAGGAAGTTGCCATTTTTCCACAGACATTGGAAATTTCCGACAAAATTCCGACAGAAAGTTGCAACTTTCCGACTGAGGAAATTATAGATGCTCAAATTATTCCGCCTCTCAAATTTTTTTTCTAAAATAGGGATTGTTCGAGCCCAAATTTTGCACTTTGGACGAAACTTCTCCGACGATAAAATTTTTCTACAATTTTTTGACAGTAAACAGGGTTTAGGGGGAAACAAAAACATGTTTTTTCACTCTTTGCAACGACGTTCAGAATGAATGATTCACCGCATTGCCTGAGCGAAAATCATCGGTCTTTATGCCCAAAAGCTAACAGTTGACGTGCGTTTGTGGTATTGCAGAGGATAAAACTTCGACGAAGGAAAACGGAGCGGAAATGACGCCATCAGTGACGTCATTAGTGTGACTTCATATCAGTGACGTCATCAGTGGGTCACGAGCGCGCAAAACGCAGCACGGCCGGGGAGCACCACGTCGTGTCGATGACGGCTGAAAACATGATCCCAACTCATGATGATGATGATGATGATGACGTACACAAACCAACAAGGATTAAACGAGATCTCAAAAATTATCTCTACAATCGGCGCTGGATTAACGACAGTAAGTCTTACAGAGCGACGTAACTGAACTGAACCAAACTGATATGACGTAACGTCTTATAGTTCAGTTCGATACAGTTCAATTCAGTTACATCGCTCTGTAGCCCACGCGCCTTTAGTCTACGCCACTGTCTATAAGAGCGTATAGCTTACAGTGAGATCAACAAGAATGTCCAGCTAATGCAAAGGGAACGCGCGACATCGGTGCGTATATGAAGGGACGAAGGCCGACTGCAAACCAATATAAGATCACCGATTCTAGCAATCGACATTCGACACCAGGATGATAATGACGGCTAGTACTGCATCGACATTCGCTAGACGGCGTAACCGGTATCGCGCATCAGCTATCTACCGTATGAGAAGCCGAAAGCGCGTTTTGAAGGGGTACCTCTCTTTGATGCCCCCATGCACATTTGATGATCATAGCTTGCACCGTTTTTGACTGATCTGGCTCTGTGACGGACGTACGAACAGACAGACGGACAGAATTGCGATGGCTAAGACGCTCTATAGCAGTACCTGCTATCGCGCGTAAAAACTGAATTGAACTACTCGTACAATGGCAGCTCAGTTGTGGAGTGTTTACACGATCCAGCAAACGTCCAGCATTACATTTGCTGAAAGTTTGCTGGACGTTTGCTGGATCGTGTAAACACCCCACTGCGATTATTGCACGTATGCTGTACAAAGGGAATAAACTGGCAGCTCATTTTAATAGGTATTAAGCCCAGGTTCGTCGAGAGCCACAGCTGGGCCCGGGGAAACATTCTCGCGGGGCCCCCAAACATTTTCCCGGGCCCCTCTGAGGAAAATTTTTTTTGAATTTTTTTTTCAAAATGGTACATTCTAGAGTATTTTATATTTCTGGCCGACGGCGGGGCCCCCAAAACGTCGGGGGCCCGGGGTAGCTAACCCCCTACCCCACCCTCTCGACGGGCCGGATTAAGCCGACTGTGATAGTCCACTAAAGATAAAAGTCTTTATATTAATATTTCGGCTGGTCCGAAAAAGCAATTAATCAACAAGTTTCGTAAATCAATCAGATATTGCAGCCCAATTTGTTGCGTTTATCACGTTCATTGCGTTGGGTGGAAACTATGCTTTATAGCTTAGAGGTGTTGCAGTCACGTGCAATGACGTCACGTGCTATATGTGTGATGAGTCCCGTCGGGCATAAAATCTATTCTTGGCTGGCGCCATAATAAATCAATTTATAACCGCACCGAGCAGCATAATGATCTGATCCGGATGCACTGTGGCCATACTAAGTCAGACCACCAGATGGCGTCACAAGAACGTAATCAGTCTGCAACCGATATTAAGCACATTTTGTGAAGATTGGCTTATTTTGACACTTTATACAGCGGGGAATATTTTGTGTGATAGAACGCTTAGGCCTATAGAGGGAGTATGTGTAGCGTAGCCTACTTATTGGTTAGTGGCTTGGCGTAGCGGTAACGCATAGATTAACGAAGCCCTATACTCTACGCCGGGCCGAGTTAGTACTGCGATGGGTGACATGCTTGCGGGCAGGTAAACCATCGCAGTATGTAACCAGCCACCTAGGTCAACTCAGCCTTCCATCCCTTCGGTAATTTCTTCGGTAAGGTAAATCGAGTAGGCCTACCAGCCTGGCTGGGATTAAGACGGGGCGCGTTCACCTGTGTCGCGGTGGCAGGTAACACTGTGTGAGCTCATAAGGCAGGTGACGCTCTGCGATAGGCTTCCCGATTATTTGTGAATTTGTGCACCTACGTGAGAAACTACGGCGTCGTGAATTACAGAAAGTAGGTGGGGCAAAAAGTTGCAATTTTCCGAGCGACATTTCAAATTTCCGACAGTATTTCGACAAATTACACACAGGAAAATTACATGTGCCCAAAATCTCAATTTTACTTTAAAATTTCTTCAGTTAAATGGGGGAGGGTTTAGCCCCACATTTTCCGACCGGCAATATTTCGACAGTCCAAAATTTAGGGGAAGGGGATCCGCCTGCTACAACGCCGCTGACGAGAAACTGTAAGCTTAATTTTCTTTGTGCGGTTGTTTAGAGGTTGCAGATGATTATGAAATACCAAGAGCAGCCGCTTTGCAGGAAGGTCTTCGACTGGACGGACCCATTGCTCCGGGCAGCTTCTGTGATTCTGTGATTCTGTGAATATACTACTAATAATAGCGATAATGTCAGACAAAAAAAACTATGTACAGCTAAACTGACCAGTCAACAATAAAATAACAATAATTAAGAATACAATAAAATGACATAGCCAATACCGATCATAAGGCGGTCATTATTCCATTGCTTCGGACAGCTTCAATGATGATGAATACGATGAAGACGCTGTGTCGACGGCCCAGTTGCAGCGCTATCTGAATCTGATGCGCACGCTGGATGAGTTGAGAGATGTCCACGGTCAGACCTACGTGCCCGTCACCTACCGCGGCGTCAGGGGAATTTTTGTGCCCGAGTCGAGCATCTCCAGTGAGCAGGCTACGCCGGGTCTCGGTCCGCACGACTTTTTGCTATTTTTTGCTATTTAGCGCTTTTTTATTATTTTTTGTGCTTGTTAACTTTTTGCTATTTTTGCTATTATTTGCTAGTATTTGCCATTTTGTGCTGTTTTTTGTCTCGGCCCGTACGACTGGGGCGGCGTAGGCGTACAGTCATCGTACGGTCCGGCTGAAGTTGCGTCAGCGGCCGACAAGTGGTCTCTGCTCGTACTGCAGCAGGTCAAGAAGGCGCTCGACCGACGAATACGCTCTAAGGAATCGAACGGTGTGTTTTTCGATCACATAGGTTGCCATGGATTGGGATATTGCATAGCAACTGCCTGTTTAGCCCAAACGTATGAAACTTTAACCTTAGTTGCCATAAGAATAGTAAGGCCAGTAGTTATCTGGAAGTCAAGAAGGCGCTGGATGAATACGACTTGGTGAATCGTCTTGCTGACGAGATTCAAAGCCGCCGTCGTCGTCGTGTCGGCCGTATCTAGATAGGCTAGAATGATACGTGAAGTAGCCTAGAGTTCGACTGTGTGAAGTGTTCAGATCTAGTGCACGCACACTGAATGAAATACGTTAGTCTCGTTTGATCTCGCAGTCTTGCAGTCAATAAGCGAAGTCAGTTTCAAAATCGTTTTGCGTGATTTCATCGATATTCGCATTAGCCTATATTTTTTCCCCTAATCTCGGAATATTTTCACTGTGTTGTTTTCTTGATAGTTTACTATATGGGCCTTATGTTACTTAGGCCTATCCACTCTTCTATACTGGTCTAGACGGCGTTTGAGTTTAATTTACAATAAGCACCATACGCAAATTGCCTGCTTATTGCTTACTTATTTACTCAGTTTCTTTCTTTCTTTTTTTTCTTACAACAGAACCCTGTAATGTTATTATAATGTATAGGCCTAGACGCCAACAGTTACTTCGTAGGACTACAATACCTGTCTATGTCAGAGTAGCCTACTGCAGGGTGACCCAAAAAAGTAAACTATTGCATTTTGTCTATATCTTTGCTCAACATTGACCAATTCTTACATTTTTTTCACCAGTAGACTGTTGTTTCGCTACACTATCTTGTACAATATAAATATGAAAAAATTAGCAATACTTACAGATGGACAGAAGGTATATAATGGTAATTTTTAAAGTATTTAAGTAAAATGTTAAAAATGAATTATAGTAATTGCCAAAATATTTACATATAGCTACAGAGTAAGTTTTCATCTTTTAGCAAAAAGAGCACTGCTTGTAGGGACGCACGATCGGAATACAATGCTCATGCAGTTTACTGAGCAAAATCGCAGCCGCCAATCAGCATTAATAATGTATATACATTGAAAATTTATGCCAAAAACGGCTCAAATTATTCGAAATCGAAAACATGTTCAATATGTCCTTCATTGTTCTTTACACTCACTATAACTGATATTTAACATTTCCGTTAAATACTTGAAACAAAAAATTTGAGCTAATGCTCACGAGACGCGCGAAAGCCTATAGCAGTTCCGGTTCAGTAGTTTAGCTGAAAATTAAGGCGTTCACGCTAAGTTAATATACAAATACCAAATTCTTTATCTGGATCGCATAACAATAGTAGCGTGGGGCCACCTTGTGAATGATATAGACTTGTGTCGCAGCCCGAAATCGCCAAAAATCCATAAAACCCTCTATTTTGGCGTTCAAGGTCATTCAAGGTCATTGATTTCGGCGCCAATCGAGCGCCAGTGTACGACTTGGTATGATTTGTGATTAATAGTAACCTAGGCTCTATCTCGCACCGTTACTGAGATACATCGACTTATTGGCCAAAAATCGCAAATGTTGCCCATCCCCTTTTATTTAGCGTCCTCGTTTGAAATGACCCCCTTCGAATTTATCGAAAAGCTTTAAGGTTCCTGATAGATTCTTCCAAGCAGCCGACGGTGAAGATTTGGTGATTTTAGCTTGCGCCGCTTTTGACTGATCTACATGTACCCCTGTGACAGACAGACGGACAGACGGACAGAATTGCGATGGCTAAGGCGCGGTGAAAGCAGTTGCTGCTTTCGCGCGTAAAAGTTACTACTAGATTTCTGCCGATCTGTAGAAATTGTTGGTTTTGAGATATTTATGTTTTACAAGGTAGTGTAGCGACATAACATGTGTGGTGTGAATGCCATTGAGTAGCAATATTTTAGAAAATTTACTGGTGAAAAAATGTGAAAAGTGGTCAATATTAAATTTTAGTGAAGATATGGTCAAAGTGCAATAGCTTACTTTCTTGGGCCATCACTATGTGCAAGATTATTGAAATACAGTTTGATCCGTAAATGCGCACTGGACACAGGAGTGAGTCTTAACGTTGTGAAATACATATTGTGAAATACAAGAACCTGGTGTAATTTGTAAAATACATGCATCATCAAATTTTTGTCTGTAAGCCAAAATATGTTTATCGTTCCCTAGGAAACAGCTTGTGAAAGAAATGGAGATGATCCTAGACATTGCTAGCTCAGTAGGCTACACAGTAGGCCTAACTGAAAAAATTTACACCGTCTCAAAAAATGTCACGCGGTGACTATTTGATCGGCAGCCGGTTATCTGAGCGGTCAAGACGAAAAATCGCAGTCGCCCCCGCCCCGGCGAATGACATTAAATACAATTCCTATACGCGTTACTAACTAAAATTACCGTGAATAGTGTTTAGGGCTTAGAATTAGGGTTAGGGTTACTGTTAGCGTTACTGGTAGGGTTTGGGTTTTAGTTATAGGGTTAGCGTTTTTAAAGATTTGTGTGACAATAGGCTAATGAGCACTAATAATTGCATAGGCCTACAATTTGGGCACTAACGGTTCTAGCCCGCAATATCTGGGAGGGGACACGGGCCCCGCCTGATGACGAGCGCGGTAGCGCGAGTCAATAACGGGAGTCTGGGGCAGAGCCTCAGCGGGGTCCAAGGGTAGAGTCCCTAATCAGGGGGCCAGGGGGGTGAAGCTGAAGCACTTTTGGTTTTTGGACGTTCAATAGAAGCCGCAAATTTGGCCGCTTTTCTAAAATTTGAAAGAAAAAAAAAAAATTTAAAAAAAATTTGTTATCTTTGCAAACAAGAAATTTGAGCTAAGGCTCACGAGACGCAAAAGCCTATAGCAGTTCCTGTTCGAAAACTGTCAGTCTATCTCCAGCTGTTTTCACGAACGACTGGCCAACAGTAAAATAACGACTTTTACGGGGGCACCGCTTTTTGATGTTCCCGTGCGCAGTTTTCCTTAAACCTAGAAAATCGAGACTTAGAGCGTTGAAATCTACGTTCAATGCTAAAAATTTCATGCGCAGCTTGTTTCTGTCTATCTCAATTAATTTCAGTGCAATTCGCTCTTAAATAGTGTCTCGCAGCGCAAAATCGCCAAAAAGATCCATAAAACCCCCTATTTAAGCGTTCACAAGCATCCAAGGTCATCGAAATCGGTGGCAATCGAGAGCCAGTGTACGACTTCCTATTTAAGTATGGTTGGTGCAACGCGCCCTAAAAATCTAAACACCTTACGTTACGTCGTGTTTACATTTGACGTCACGTGACTCACACATAAAATGAAAATGGCGTAATATTTTTTTTCGGCGTCTATTTATATGGCGTGACGTGTTATTTCGTATTGCTCGTATGCGTCTGAGGTATTTTGTTTACGAAGAGTTCTTTATTATGCTTGTGTATCCTGTTTGTTTACGATGTTCAATGATGTTTGCTAATTGACATTGAAATGTGTGTTTTTGTTAGTTAGTTAGTGATTTAACAACTGAAATGTTGTTTATTTTAAACACAAATTGTGTATCTAAAATTGTCATCGGAAGATTAACGAAGTAAGTTTACAACAATTACTTTTGTTCATTTGGTAGCTGCGATGTAAGTTCGATTTACGATTTAAATGGTGAAAATCATTAAATTCTTAGTAAATACCGAATCGTTCACACCAAAAATGTCAGAAAGAATGAAAACACAGTCACAAGTCGGCTGAAGTACATTAACTTGCTTAAATCAAGGTATCCTACTTTAGTCCGGCACCTACATTGCGTATATAATATGACATTATCATGTCAACAAATGCAGCTATGCTTACTTTTGGACTGCACTGTCTAACATATGTTTAACATGTAATGCAGTTATATTTTTAATATTACGTTTCTTTCCGTAAATGTCTGTCATCACTGATGAATTAGATTAACAGTTTGTGCATGTCATATGCTGCATTTTATGTTTTTGCACTGCAGGCATGACTTTTCTTGGTTTTGAAATTGTTTCCAGGTTACTACTGCCATGGCGGATATTGGTAAGTGTCTCAGTGTGTCTTTTGAAATTAAGTATTTCGATATGTTGTTTTCAGTATGGAATTGGAACCACACATAGTTTGTAATAAACACTGTTTCAACGATTCCTTGAAGTATACTTTCTTTAGAGCTAAGATATCTGGCTTGACAAGAGAGTTAATTGTGAAAATAGGTAGTTAATCAAAACTGCAAGTATTGGTACATGCGCATTATAGTAATAGTCAGTAATTATTTACTTTTTATCTGATTGTTTTTATTGATTTTATCTGCATTGAGCACATTATCAATCCGCCAGATGTTGCATCTTGTACGCAGAGCTTATAGAAACCATTTTTCAACTTAGCAAATTTATTCGCCTTGGTTTTAGAGTTTTGAGTGGCTGGTTGTTTGTTCCTAATACAATTTTATTTAAGCTGAAGTGTTGACCATTTTGTTGAATTGGGAGACTGCAACTGGCTTCAGTACCAGTATATTAATTGTTGCTTTTTCGGATGGTACAGAGCAAAGCTTGAGTGTTGAAGACAAGGTGTTATTGGCTCAAGCAGCGTCAGAGAGGGCGGCAATTGTTGCTAAGTATGATAAGGTCAGTGCTATAGCCATTATTTCTTATCTTATACTGTTGTTAACTGTTTTATAAGTAGAAATTTGGGGCTGGGCCCAACTTGTGATCGCACAGCATGCTAAATCCTACCATATACTGCTCGCTATGCGACCTGTACTAATTTTGAAATTATAAATGGCCTTCATTCCAAAACCCCTCAATGGATCTCACTGAATTTTGGCCTTAATTCCTTCCAGGTAAGGGTCAACATTCCACAAAATTTTGCATGCTAAATCCTACCATATACTGCTCGCTATGCGACCTGTACTAATTTTGACATTATAAATGGCCTTCATTCCAAAACCCCTCAATGGATCTCACTGAATTTTGGCCTTAATTCCTTCCAGGTAAGGGTCAACATTCCACAAAATTTTGGTCTTGGTCCGTTGTCCAGTTTCGGAGGAGAAGTGGAAAAAAATCAAACTTTAACAAGAAATATTACTAGATTGTGACCAATCTAATGTACTCCTCGTACACATCATTTTCTGTTGTATTTTTCTAAGAGCTTTTTCGTTTTTTTCGGCTTGTATTAGAGACTCCACACCTAATAAGACCCATTTAATATCATACTAATAGTTACTGGCATTGAGGTCGTTATTGGAAATTGTCTTCCCGAAGTTTGTAAAATATTGCCCGATTTTAGGAACTGAGAGGAAAAAATTTCCAGTAATGGTCGATGATGCTAGTTGCCATTTGTCTTGTTATACCTCAATGTATGCATCTATCTGGCACCGTTATGGAGGTATGGCACCTCAGAGATAATGGGGTCACGACCGTGACTTTTTGGGGTCACGGGACGTCATCGGTGACGTGACCATTTGACTCCCGGCAGTCAATTTCCTATGGGTGGTCCATTGTGACCATGCGTCTATCTAGCACCGTTATGGAGATATGACCATTTGAAGTTCTTCCAGGAAGGCTCTTCCAGGAACAAAGGTCAGTCGTTGGTCGTCGGTCGGTCCCCAATATTACACTGATCTCATATACTCTTTTTCGCTACGTTAGGAACGTAGCATGCAAGGAGTAAAAAAGTACAAAAAAACAAAGCAACAACATGAGGCTTACCATTACTGTGTAAGGGTGGCTTAATAAATACAGACTATGACATCTGCAATCTGTATATGTGTATGCAGTTATGTGTGCTTTTTGCTACACCAGCACCTCTGAAGTCAATCGACACACTGGCGCTCTACATATTAGTTTATTATTATTATTATTATACAGTGTGCGGTTCAGTTGCAGTATTATTCGTCTATTTTTTCGTGAAACATGCATTTTTTGCAGTGGTGAATTAGATTAACAGGTTAAGACCAAATTCCATTACGCTGTCTTTGTGACAAAGTTGCGGACTTTGTCGCGGACACAAATCATGAAAGTCCGCGACACAAATCATGTCGCCGACTTTCATGATTTGTGTTGCGGATTTTTGTAATTTGTGTCCACAAACTTTGTCGCAAACTTTCCTTGTGCATTGTAATAGACTAAATCCCATTAGAGCGATAGACTTTGTCATAAACATGTTGACATGTCAAGATAGTTTGTGTCTGCGACTTTCACTGAAACTTCATCATTTCATGATTTGTCACCATTTGTTTTTGAGACTTTCATGATTTGTGTCCACAACTTTCCTCGTGAGGAATTTCTGGTGAAAGTCAGTGTAATGGAATTTGGGCATTTTAATGCTAATCAGCACAATCTGTGCCTCAAATTGGCATGCTTCTGACATTGTTCCCTGTATAAATTTACTAAGTGCTTAGTTCATGTCATATGATGTAAGGGTCAAATAAGCATGGATTTTTTTTGGTGCGATTATCAGCAAATTACAACTAATCACAATCACAGTACTCATTTTTTTTCATTTTAAATTAGTCAGGTTCAGGCTATGTATTTTGTTGCTTGCTATTTAACATGGCTGGCATTGATGGCTTGTGCATTTTACTAAATGTTGTGTAAATTGTGAGTTATTTTTACACCGTATCTCAAAAAACCAGGGCCACTTATTTTGTGAATAACTTCGTGAAACATTGGCTGATTTTGATCATTTCTGGCAAGCTACATCGCGAAGAAACTTGACATAAATGACTGTAGTTTAACCCACCTCACATTGATACTGTTGCTACACTATCTTGTGAAATGCAAAAGTCGTAGCCCTGGTTTATTGAGACACGGTGTACGTTTTGTCTGCATGTCATGATTGTGTACTATGTTACCGGTACTTAATTAGCTTATGCTGTTCCTTGGATGTCCGGTATGGCTATAAGCCCTTAAAATAGGTAAAGGTAAAGGTCTGGTACTTGCTACAGCACTTATTACATGAGTCCAACTGAGCAGAAGCTTTTCACGTTCTCGGAAGTGGCAGTTGATTGGCTCGAGCTAATGATACCACAGCGCACTATGCGGTCATCCATTGCTCGCGTCAGTGAACAATTGGACTCACAGTTTGCAGCTAGCAGACATACCAGTTAGCCACACTAGATCTTTACCCCATAGCTCGTAAGTACTATCGGTATTTATTTCCCATCCCACTGAGGGTAGGAAGCTGAGTTGACCTGAGAATGTGCTTCTTCTGTTACCATAGTCACTTTGGGGCGTGGTGTAAGACTAAGTCTGAAGAGCTGTTCGTTGAAACATAATTGACAAGCAATAGTATTAATATGCGTAATATAATTGTGTTTTTTGCAATCAGGGTCGTGAGGAAGGAGCTGAGATTGACCAGTGGGAAGATCCCGGGTTTGAGGTGTATCATGTGACTGATCGCTATGGCTTTATACAGTGAGTTGAATCCTGCACATGTTAACATCTTTGCTCTCATGAAGTGCTTGTTCCGTGTGTGTGTCTTAATAATTATTCTGTGACTTTGTGGCAATTGATTTAAGAGTGGGCCTGTACCAAATATTCTATTTGTATTCTTTGGCCTGAATAGTATGCCAAATAGTGTATTCGTATTCGGCCGAATATTAGTGCCATAAATATACCGAATACAAATAATTTGGTCTCAAAGACAGCTGCTGTTAGCCCAGCTATCTTAGCAGCATAACACCCACAGGTCCCACACATGATGCTTTATGGCATTTTCTTAACCATTTCGTTTGCTAACTGTCAAGAGTCTGCCATAAGTCACTGTCATGAAATGTTATTCAGTAATGTTTGTCAGTATCATTCGTTTAACATGGATACAAAATGCCCGATCTTGAAATTTTTCAGTACTCTGTAATGAAACCCGAGCATTTGGCAATTTGTTTGAACTTGCATCTTGAACTTGAACTATTTGTATTCTATTCATATTCGGCCATATAGCATATCACATTATTCTTATTCGACCGAATATTAAAATCTGCTATTCGGTACAGCCCTATCAAACAGTATTAATTATTTGTACTTCATGTTGACTTACAGGTTCATGAAATTTTTGGAAAAAATCTTTTTTTCAGGCCCTGGAAAGTTACTGAAAATCAGATTGGGTCTTGAAAGTCTTTTAATTTCAGTTGTTTAAAATTATCCTGACTGCGATGTAACATTGTTTCTACAGTGCCAGGAACGTCTCGCATGACGTGGTCTTGTCTAGCATGACGTGGTCTCGTCTAGCATGATGTGGTAAAATATTGTGAGAACGTGCCTGTAAGAGGCAATGGAAAGTAGTTGGAAATTACTTGAAAAGTTCTTCAATATTTTTTGCACCCAGATGTGTGGCCTCCATGGCACTTGTATGATGATTTGCTTGTGTTGGGATCATAATGTTACTAAAAAATTTGTTTTAAAGTCAGACATTTGTAATTAGTTTAATATTCATTTTTGCTTATAAATCAAGCCAGAAGTACATTGTTCCGCGTCACTGCTGGGATTTTTTAGTTGTTAGTTTCACTTTCATTTTATTGTGTGCAGTGAGCATCAGATTCCCCGATCATCTACAGCTGCCGAAGCAAAGGTATATTAAATTTTCTCTACTGGGTTCTCTTTTATTTCTTACTTTTTAAGTGGTTATAAACTCGCCTGCGAGGTCGTGTGATAACTGGCATTCATTTGTTTATTTTTTTACTGGTTTGTTAGCAGGATTACACAAAAAGTTGCAGCATCCAGATCCAGGATAGGATTGGTGGATTTTTTACCTTTGCCGAATTTGCTGTCGCCATCTGGCAAACACAATGAAAACAAGAAATTTGAGCGAAGCTCATGAGATGTGCGACAGTTCCTGTTCGCACATTGTCTTAATCTATCTACAGCCATTTCGTTGCAGTTTACCCTTGAAGTGTGCACCACAGCACACAGTGAAGATTTTGTGATCGTAGCTTGCTCCATTTTGATAAGGCTGCAGACTGTGACAGACAGACGGACAGAGCAACGGACGCCCAGGCCATGGCTAAGATGCTCGAAGCATTCTGCTATCGCGTGTAAAATTGATGTAGCGTTTAGCAGAGGTTGACACTCTGTGAATGCTTTTCTAGTTTTTAAGGAAGTGTATAGATTTTTACATGCCATCTGTCTGTCTGTCACACTCTGCAATTGTATCAAGATGGCACAAGCTAAGATCAAGAAATTTTTATTGTGGGCTGCCCCAAGGACTCTAGTTTCTTGTGACGAAATTTCATGCCCCTGCATGAGGGGGTTCCCCTCGAACTAGGACGTCAAAGAGGGGTACCTCCCTAAAAAGACGTTATTTTGCCGTTAATGGCTCGTCTGTTGTGAAAATGGTTGCAGATAAGTACAGACATGTCGCGTATCATAACAAGCACTGGTCACAAGCTTTTTAGTTTTATCAACATTGATAACCTTGAACCACCTTGAACCGTCAAAGTTGAGGGTTTTCGTGAATTTTTCGTAATTTCTGACTGCGACACAGTTTAAGAGTGAATTGCACCGAAATGGCTAGAGATAGACACAGACAACTTGCATGTGAAAGTTTTCCACATTAAACATAGATTTTAGCAGTTCAACTCCCGACCCCCTAAGTTCAAGGAGGCCTGCACACGCTGGCATCAAACGAGGTACCCATCTAAAAAGTAGTTATTTTACTGCTATTAGCTCGTCTAATGTGAAAACAGTTGCAGATAGGTACATACATGCTGCTTATCATAACAAGCACTGGTGACGGGCTTTTTAGATTTATTAACGTCGCGACCTTTAATGACCTTGAACCCCTTCCCACCCAGAAAACAGGGTTTTTAGTGAATTTTCCGTAATTTTTGGCTGCAGCGCACATTTTAAGAATGAATTGCAACAAAATGGCTGGAGATAGACCAAGACAACCTGCATATGAATGTTGTTGCATTAAACACAGATTTTAGCAATTCAAGTCTTGACCCTCTAGGTTCAAGGAGGCCTGCACAGGCAGGCATCAAAGAGGGGTACTTTTTTAAAATGTGATTATTTTACCGCTATTAGCTCGTCTGATGTGAAAACAGTTGCAGATAGGCACAGACATGCTGCATATTATAACAAGCACTGGTGATGAGCTTTTGAATGGTGTCAACATCGTTGACCTTGAGTGATCTTGAACCTTGAACGATAGGTGACCTTAGTGTTTTTTTGCAATTTTTAGTTGCAGCACACATTTTGTGAGTGAATTGCGTGTAAATGGCTGGAGATAAACCTAGACAACCTGTATAGGCTTATAAAATTTTTAGCATAGAACGTTCATTTTTGGCACTTTAAATTCGACCTCTTAAATTCAAAGAGTCTTTGTACCGAGGCCTAAAATATTGGTACTCCTTCAAAATGCAGTATTATTCTAGTGCATGCTGTACACGATTGCCCAGGTGGCAGAACCGCGCATCACGTGAGCTTTGCTCAAATAACTTGTATTTTTACTAGTCATCACATTTCATGTGACATAAATATTAAGCTTTTTACACTGTATGTCTGTATTCAGTGCCACATAATGGTCTGGTGCTAATTCTTTGGTTTGCTGTAGGCTCTTGAACTTGAAACCGAGCGCACGCACAAGTGGCTAAAGATGTCGAAAGATTGGGAGAAATACAGTAAAGGTGACAAGGTAATGCATATGTTATTATGCAAAGAAATGGTGCTGCTAAAAAGTAATTTTTGTTTTTGTTTGTATAAATGAACAACAGCCGGCAAAACTTCTACATCTCGTCATTTGTTTCTCTCAGTTGATTTATCGTTTGACAAAATGTAGGCAGTATGGTTGCCGGCCAGTTTCTGTCATGAAATTTTGATGAAGCTTAAAAAATAAGCGCAAGATTTAGTTAATGGAAATATGCCACCATGGTAGATTGTAAATTGTCTTAGCGTTGTAAGAAAGATTCAGCAATGTTTCTAGCGTCTGTTTGACGTTTTAGAACAGTCTCAAGAAGAGAACTTTAATGAATCTACATGCAAAACTTGTTATATTCTGCTGACACTTCATCGTATCTGCTTCTCTTGTTTTTTCGTGTGCCTCTGAATCTGTGAGAAGGTGATGCTAAAAAGAAATTTTTATGCCTCTGCCAACGTATGGTCGGAGGCATCATGTTTCCAGAGGGTTCGTGCGTTCATCCATCTGTCCATGGATGCATGAGTCCTGGACAAACATTGTTAGCAAGATATCTTGAGTATTTGTTGATGGAATTTGACCAAACTTTCACCATTAACGGGCTTTGGGGCAAGGATTAAAGCATCACATTTTGGGTGAATAGGTCACGGTGGGATCGAATATGCCTCAAAATATACCTTCTAGTTGTTACATGTGGGCAGTTCTAAACCATAACAGTTGATGGAAAAAGGTAAAGTCCAGTACTTGCTATAGCGCTTCTTGCATAAGACGAACTCAAGACCAGAAGCGCTTTGACAATCTCGGAAGTGGCAGCTGATTGGCATGAGCTAATGATACCGCAGTGCACTATGCAGCCATCCATTGTCTGCATTAGTGAACAGTTGGACCCACAGTTTGCAGCAAGAAGACATACCACCGCTCCAAGTCAGCCAGTCTAAGCCTTTGCCCCATAGCCCTTAGCTACTACTCATTTCCCATCCCACAAAGGGTAGGAGGCTGAGATGGAGTCGTAACCACTATCTAGTTGTTTATGTTTGTATATATATTTGTTTAGTTTGTTTGTCAGCCATGAAGTGTAGATGTAGGCTTATGTTGGCGTTGTCAGATGTTTATGTTCGTATGTTTTCGTAGGTTGCCCGTCGGACGTACAAAGGCATTCCGGAGAAGATGCGCGGTCTAGTCTGGTCTCTGTTGCTCGGCGTAGAACAAGAAGCAAAGAAACATCCCGGTGTTTATCAGGTAAAATTTTAGAACTTCAGTTACTGCTTTTATTTCTTTTTTCAGTGCTATTATTTTTAGAATTCCAGTTACCATCAAGATATTACGATTTTATTTCCATTATACTACATGATGTTTCTCATTGGTGACGGGTATCTATGTCATGTAAACCGTCTATTGTATAACAGTTTACTAGAAGCTGACCCTTGGCCTAACTTGAAAGATGGTTAGTCAAAATTCGAGAGCAGTAGTAGAAAGCTGTGGTGTATTTCTGATGCTGTGAATTATGTAAAAGATAGAGCCTAATGCTCTCCAGCTCTTCCTTTAGTCGTTTGGCAGCAGTGGTATATTATAATGTTGTAAAATCTTTACCAGTATTTTTCAAACATTATGCCCGATCTTTGGCCTCATAGTATAATGGTAGTACATCAGACTAGAAATCGAGAGGTCGCTGCTTTGACTCCCAGCCTGGTAACAACCCTGTGCAGGTTGGTCACACACATGTGCTGTCACCAAGCAGTATAATTTGGTACCAGTCAAAGTGCGGTGACACTGTTTTGCTGGGAAGGTAACCGCGGGCCAGATGGAAGGTAATAACCACCAAGAAGATAACGGAAATATATGTGAGCTTTGGCTCTTTGCTTATACAACTGAGCTGTGTGCAGCTGCTGGCTCAGGGCCTTAAAACGGAGATGAGCATTGCTGGCGTCGGTCACAGAGCTGTGGTATGGGAGAGCGCTGTTGATTCAACTATGTCGACGATTCACCATCACTTTTTCCCTTTATGTCTAATTTGTCCAAGACTAGTGTGTTATTTTTTCAGATGGCCTGAAGTAGTATTTTTAGTCGATATCTAGTACGTAGGAAGCTGTGCTGTAAGTTTACTGTGGTTTGTGGTAAAATTGTTGCACAGCAAATGAAAGAACGAGCGCGGCGCTGGTCTCCAGACATTCGACAGATCGATCTCGATGTTAACCGAACATACCGCAATCACATCATGTTTCGACTTCGCTTTGATGTCAAGTGAGTCACGCGTGCTACCAACAGCTTGTTGATATTTGGATTAAATTACTTCAGCATGCGACAGTGGTGCTCCTGATAATGTTTTAACTTTGGGCTTTCCATGATTACAAAATTTGTTAGCTGTTTCTAAAACTTCTTGTCGGTTGAGCCGTCTTTGTCACATTGGCTTGGATACTGTGAAACTAATTATGCATAGATATTATCCAAACATCTTTGCTGTTTGCAGGTCCCAACATCTCAGTGAGTGGTAGGGCTAAAGCACTTGTGGTCATTCGATGCTTCCCTTCTAGAGAACTCCTGTCCAAGTTTTAAAAGTTGAATTACATAGGCAAGGTAATTTACATATTTAATTAAGGCATGTCGATTTGTTCGGCGAAAGGAAAGCATCTTTTATGATCTGGCATTCTTTTATTTGTATTCTTGCAAAAGTTGTTCATAATGTTGTGTGTGGTCTCAACATCACATGCAGTGCTTTTAATTATTGCTGGTGAGTTCATCACTGGCTTCTATTCCATTACCTGGTGGGTGCAGCTTATGTCAGTGAAAAATATGGAGGAAGTTTTGTTAAGGGCGTAAATCAAAACTTACCCTGATTTTTCACTGCACAATCTATACCCTTAACAAGGAGCCCGCAAGGGTGGGTTTGAGCTTGAAAGTTGGGGGGGGAACATGCACCCAATTTTGAGTCCAGATTTGGGGGGATAGAAGCCACTAAGTGCCATCTTGAGATTAACTCTTTGTTGATTAATCAGTAACATCGATGTCTGACAATATTTGTGCTTTGACGGTGAAAAATGATGAAGTGGCCAGTGTTGGTTGGTGTATGTAGGCAGCAAGCGCTGTTTCACGTACTGGCGGCCTACTCGCTGTATAACACCGAGATTGGTTACTGCCAAGGCATGAGCCAAATTGCTGCCTTGCTGCTGATGTACTTCAATGAAGAGGTATAAATTAGTATTCTCACTGATCGACTGTTCATTCTGGCTGGTATTGTCGTGGGTTATAAGAATCAGTGGAAGATGTTTACTTTGTGATTGCCCACTCGAAAATTTTGTTCTTTTTGTAGGGTATTGTAAAATGGCAAGATTTTTACAGTGCAGCAACACTGTATGAGGACAGTGTTCCTAACTGATGAAATTATACGTGTAGCAATATAAGCATTCCGGTTTTTGTTGTTTTAGTATTTCTGGCAATTTATTTCTGCCGTGCATCATGTTGAGAAAGTTTAAAATACCTGGGTGGGTGTTTAAAATGGCCCAGTTTGATGGGTTTTAGTTGTTTTGGTGGTTACACTCAGGTTTTTTTAGAAAGGCCCATCGATCTTGATGGTTTTGGGGTTTTGTGGGTTTTAAATTATTAGAATGAGCATTTTGTACTTGTGAAATAAATATTCCAAAATTTGCCCAAAAAATTGTTAGCCCCATGTCTTTAAAAGTTTTGAAATTAACAGGTAATAGAATATTTTGTTAGTAACGGAGAAAAAAACTTAAATTGGATCAGGTTTACGGTGGGCTTTTTGGTGAGATTTTAGACGGGTTTAACCAGTAAAACGCAGTAGATTTCTGGCTGCCTGTCTGGGTGTGGTGTGAAGTGTGATGGGTAAATGTCGTAGGATGCGTTCTGGGCATTGTCAATCTTACTCAGTGACAAGAAGCACGCCATGCATGGTCTGTTTGCTTACTTATCATTTTAGCATCCATTTTATCGTGTTCTACAGTTTATTATACGCATATAGCACACTACGCTTTTATACAGAATGTGTTGAATTATACTTACTTCTTGGCCATGATCAACGGCATGTTCTGCCTGGATGCATACACATGTGATACACGAAAGTGAGACGCTATCAGTCGTCACACTTAAGTAGAGTGAGCTTATGGGCGGTTACAACGCTCCAGTGTGGCTTGGTAGCATAGCGTTAGCATGTCGAACTGGTGACCCGGATGTCCCCGGTTCGATTTCAGCCCAGTGTACTGCCAGGTAACAACTCTGGGCAAGTTGTTCACACACGTGCCGCTGACACCAAGCGGTGTAATTTGGTACCGGCCTCACCGCTGTGAAGCTACTAACGGCAGTATATGGGAGAGGTCTGGCCTACTGCCCATGTAACTGAACTGTGGCTCACTGCCGGCTCAGGGCCTTGAAACAGAGATGAGCACCGCATTTATAAACATTGAGCTCTGAGGGAGTGCTGTTGACTACGGGAGTTACCTATATCACTCCAGACACTGTGGTGAGGTAGGTGGATGAATTTGTCTTGATGTTATTTGTATAATACTGGCTTCACTGCTTTGTTGAATGATCAGATATTAAAGTAAATAGTTTTTTGTTGTCTTTAAAAGTCATATTCTTTATATCCCTGTAAAGACCATTTGCTTGTTTTTACAGGTGTTGCTTATATGTGATATAGGTAATGAGGATTATAGAGAGGTCAGTTCTTGGTCAGGGATTCGTGTGTTTTTTTCTCCACCTGACTAAAATTAGTTGTAATTGGAACTTTTTCTGCTTGGATGGATAATAGGTTGTATTGATGAATGAAAGTGTTGTGTTTTTAAGGGTTTTTCATTCCGGAATTTCCGAAGTTGAAACGTTTTATGGAACACCACGATCGCGTGCTGAAGCGATTTTTACCGAAGATCAAGAAGCACTTGGTAACTTTTTTCGGAGTTATCTTCTGTGCATTACTGTCACATTTGTTTTTAGAATTATTAAAACATGGTGATGTTTTGTTATCTACTACGACACTCCCAACATTGACAGTTACGCAAGTATTTTTTGCTTCTGAAATATTATAATCTGGTGCAAGTTTCATGTGTTAATCTGCTTATATAAAGTTATAAAATGAGTGCAGTGAACACTTTTTGAGTACTTGTCAGGATAAACCAAGTTTTTTTATACCAGTTTACACCTTTTGAGTGACAGAAACAGTGGTTTGTGTGTGCTGGCTATAGGATCGCAATGACATGTTCGCTAACCTGTATACTATCAAATGGCTGATGCAGTGCTTCTTGGACCGGGTTTGTTTTCTTGTTATATCAATTAGTCATGGTTTCCATGCCTCCTGAAAAGTCCTGGATTTTTTTCTTGAAAATTCCAGGACCGGGAAAGTCCTGTAAATTTACATTGGTCTTGGAAAGTCTTGGAAATTGAAGCTTGAGATGCTGGAAAGTCCTGTAAAAATATTCTTGAAAGTCACGCATTTTTTCATAGGCTCAAATGGAAATCATTTTTCCTGCTCGCTTTGCTTACAGATTACTTATAGTTCCCTACTTCTACATTTGTGCTGCCAGTATGTACACTGTGTTTCAAAAAAACGGGCACCCTTTTTATTTCTTTCATAATTCACTCAAATGATGATCAATTTACCCAAAATTTTTACCAGATGTAGCTGAAGAAATGCTAATTCAAAATATATGGACAAAATATGGCTGTTAGTTAAATATTCTTTGCTAGTTGCTAGCCATATTTTGTCCATATATTTTGAATTAGCATTTCTTCAGCTACATCTGGTAAAAATTTAGTGTAAATTGATCATCATTTGAGTGAATTATGAAAGAAATAAAAAGGGTGCCCGTTTTTTTGAAACACAGTGTAGTATGTTATATTTAAACATTTGTAGGCTATGAAAAGGTCCCGGAAAATTTTTCCTAGGGGTCCTGGAAAGTCCTGGGAGAGTCGTGGATTTTTTGGTCAGTAAAAGAGTCGGAATCCTGATTAACTATTCTGACCTTTGTATGTTATAGTAGTGATTTGATCTCTTTTCAGTGTATGTGATGCTTTGGTTGGAGCATGGATTGTTCATTTTCAGCTTACTGAAGCAAAAAACTTATCTGCAACTTTAAAAAGATTACTTGGTTTATACTTCGCTACTCGCTGATTTTTGTAGCATGATAATTCGTTGGAGCATTGATGCTGTTCTATGTATGTCATAAAGGGTGTACATTACAAAGTGGCCTGTATAATTGTGCTGTGTGGCAATCTCAAAACATTCTCCATTAGGAAACAGATGTCACATTCTCAAAAGTTCTTAGGAAGATTTTTTGTCTTAGGAAAAATTTAGGAAAGGATGCACATTCTCGAAACGTTGTAGGAAAAATCTTGCAAGTTTAGTAAATAAGTAATTAAGTAATTTATGTAGCGCGTTAACTGCAACAACCTCAAACACACTCGATGTCTCATAGGAGAATGAGAAGTAAGAATGTTTTAGATGACATCTGTAAGTAAGGAAAGACAGATCGAGCTGCATTTGAGAGTGTTCGGCAGAGCGTTCCAAGTAGATGGACCAGCATATCCGAAAGCACGGCTTCTGTAGGTTGCCATCTTGATCCGTGGAACCTGCAACTGATCACGGCTTGAAGATCGCAGATGTCCGCGGCCGGCAATGCTAGCGACTGGCTGGCAGAGATCGATCAGGTATCCAGAAGCCATGCTGTGTCGTCACTTGTACACCTGGAGTTGAGTTGTGTTATGTTATATGCCCAGTTTTCAAGTGAAAACCTGGCAAAGATTGCTGTAGAAAACGTACAGGCCGGCCTAGTGTCTTGTCGTCTACAAACAACAGCAAAAATCATTAGCAGGGTGATGTTTTTATGACGGCGTTTTGTGTTGAAAATGACAGGTTCCATTTCGTCTGGCATTACGACTGTGGGACATATACATGCTGGAGGGAGAACGTCTTCTGGTCGCAATGAGTTACAATTTCATCAAATTGCATCAGAGTCAGTGCTAACAGCTTTTGTTCAGAGTCTGTCTCACAAATGTTTGGTTTTTATGCCCGAAAGCTAGCATAACTATAGCACGTATTAGCTATGGTAATTCTGTCTTGGTGTCTGTCTGTCACAACCTGGTAGCCTACCGATCGGAGCCCAGGTGAGAGAGACTTTTGGTTTTCACCATACGATACCTTAGAGCCTGTAGTATTTTGCGACAAAATTTCATGCTACTGGGTGAAGAGGGTCCCCACGAACGAGGGGGAGAAACAGGCACACCCCCCTTAAAAAGGCGCTATTTTAGCATTATTGGTTCGTCTAACGTGAAAATGGTTGCAGATAGGCACAAACATGCTGCGTATCATAACAAGCGCTGGTGACGAGCATTTTAGAAATGTCAACATCGATGACCTTGAATGACCTTGAACCCTCAAAATAGGGGGTTCTAGTGAATTTTTCGCGATTTCGGGATGTGATACGCATTTCAAGAGTGAATTGTGCCAAAATGGCTGGAGATAGATCAAGACAATCTGCATATGAAATTTTCAGCATTGAGTGAAGATTTCAGCAGTCCAAGTCCGGACACTCTAGATTCAAGGCAGCCTGCACATGTGGGTGTCAAAGAGGGGTAGCTCTCTAAAAAGTGGTTATTTATTCGCTGTTGGCTTGTCTAGTGTGAAAATGGTTGTAGATAGGCACTGACATGCTGCTTATCATAACAAACACGCTTTTAAGGAATGTCAGCATCGATCACCTTGAATGACCTTGAACCCTAAAAATATTGATTTTAAGGGCGCGTTGCACCAACATTATTCATGATCTCGGTTCAGCTGAACCTAGATCAAAAGTTGAACCAAGTTTACGCTGAATTACGTTGCACCAAGTTGAACTCGGATCAGCTGATCCCGTTCAGTTGAACGGCCGTGGTACCGTGGACGACGCTGATTGGTCAAGCCGCGCTCAGCCCGTAGGCCAACTACAGTGATGTCACAGTCACACGCAATGCTTACAAAATAATCCAGTATCAATTGGCTGTAATTTGTTAGAATTTTAAGCTTCTCTGAAGTTATCACACAATTTTAGCATTAAGGGCGCGTTGCACCACCGTCGTTCAACTTTGAACCTGGGTCAAATCTGAATTTGAACCTAGTTCAGCCGTAAATTGCGTTGCACCAAAGCGCTTCAAGCGTTGATCTCCGTTCAACTCTGAACTGCCATCTGACCACCGATCAAATTTTGATCTCGGTTCAACTCTCGGTTACGCATGCGCACTAGGCAACAAATTTTTTCCGAGATAAAAAAAGTTGTCCGATTCGAATCTTATCATGTCCAAAAAACTTCCTCGTGTCGAATTATAAGACATCTAATGCAATTATTCTGATGACCTGGATATGTTAAATTTCTGCCATATTCGTTTTATGTTCTCTTTGTGCTCGATAAATTAACAAATAGATGAATATATCACATTTTTCGGTGGCGATGTCTCGCTGCTACAGTAAACATACGATCGAACCCTTACCACAGCAACAAAAACTCATTCGTATTGATTTCTAAGACGTTAAATTCAATTATGCTTGTGATCTGGATATGTTAAATTTGCGCTATATCTGTTTTCTGTGGTCTTTTTGCTGGATAAATTAATTAATGGATACCGTAAATAAAAGGCATTCTAGAGTGCCGATGCGCCGTTGCTATGCCGTACCTACGGTAAACATTATCTTGAAAACGGACGTAGAATAATTAACGAATATCTATTGGAATATAAAATGTGTATCTTTGGAACTTTATCATGCAACTGTTGATGCGAAAATTGTGTGATAACTTCAGGGAAGCTTAAATTCGAACAAACTACTGCCAATCGGTGCTGGACTGTTTCGTAAGCATTAGCATGAGCGCATGTGACTGTGACGTCACTGTAGTTGGCCTTCGGGCTGAGCACGGCTTGACCAATCAGAGTTGTCCACGGTATAACCACAGCCGTTCAAGTGAACAGGATCAGCTGATCCAAGTTCAACTTGGTGCAACATAATTCAGCGTGAACTCGGTTCAACTCTTGATCTAGGTTCAGCTGAACCAAGATCATGAACGACGTTGGTACAACTCGCCCTAACAGTTGCATACTAAAGTTTTGAAAATACGCATTTTGTGTTCCAGTAGTTACTCATTAATTATTCTACATCCGTTGTCAAGATATATGTTTACCGTAACTTGGCATAGCAACAGTGCATCGGCACTAGAATGCTGTTTATTTATCCATTTATTAATTTATCCAGCAAAAACGCCTCAGAAAACATATATAGCACAAATCTAGCATATCCAGATCACAAGTATAATTAAATTGGACGTCTTATAAATCTATACGAATGAGTTTTTGTTGCTGTGGTTAGGGTTCGATCGAATGTTTACTGTAGCAGCGAGACATCGTTACCGAAAAATGCGATTTATTCATCTATTTGTTAATTTATCGAGCACAAAGAGAATATACAACGAATATAGTAGATGTCTAACATATCCAGATCATCATTATAATTGCATTAAAAGTCTTATAATTCGATACGAGGAAGTTTTTTTGGACAGGATAAGATTTGAATCGGACAATTTTTGCAGCAATAGTATCATGGAAAATATTTATTGCCTAGTGCACATGCGTAACTGTGAGTTGAATCGATATCAAAATTTGATCGGTTGTCAGATGGCAGTTCAGAATTGAATGGAGATCAACGCTTGAAACGCTTTGGTGCAACGCAATTTACGGCTGAACTAGGATCGAATTCTTATTTGATCCAGGTTCAAAGTTGAACGAATTGGTGCAATGCACCGTAAGTGATTTTTTGGCGATTTTTGGCTGCAAAAGCATGAATTGCAATGAAATGGATAGAGATAGACCAAGATTACCTGCGAACAGGAACTGCCATAGGCTTTCGCACATCTCATGAGCATTAGCTCAGATTTCTTGTTCTGTCCGCATTTGAAAGAGCACAAAGCTTTGCCGAGATGTCTTACTTATTTTACCTAGTTAAACTATAACAGTTGGCAATTCAGACAGACTCATCCTAGAGATAGTTGGCATTATGGATTCGAAGTTACATGTGTATAACATTATAGTATTTGCACCTTAGATTTGTTGGGTGTTCTGTCACATCATGCGCTATACACACATGTATATAAATTCATTTACTTATTTGTTTGCGCACTTCTGACTTACTGTGCAACTTAAATTATTAGTGAATTAAATGTTTACCAACTGACTTTGTTTCTGACAGGAAAGATAGCGAAGATGTCGATGGAAGACCTGATGAACTTCTTCCAGGGGTCGCTGGAGAAGGACTTTGGCTACAGCGACGACCACGTGATCGAGTCGCTGCGGAATTGCACCGAGGAGCTACATCGAGCACATCTCGACCTTCCACCACCACCGACAGACGACGCCGAACTTCCCAGCAAGCCATTCGGAGTGTTTGTCACGCCGACGATTGAGCAGATTATTGGTCGTCAGTCGGTGGTGATAGATGGACAGATTGTTGACGATGGGATGGTTATACCAGCCGATGGTGGACCGGTCGTAGTGCCCATGTCACTAGCGGTGACCAATCACCGGCCGTCGTCGATCAGTTCGTCGAGCGTTCTTGACCACTACGACACAGCGACTGACGGAATGAGCTCGCGACGGATCTCGATCCGCGACGGCCGTAGTTCCGTCACGTCAATGGTGGATGAATTTCTAGACGTCGATGATGATGTGGGAGACATTACTGCTGACGACGATGCTAACAGCGAACTGCGGGTCGACTCGATCGAAGTCAACGACAATTTTGTCGACGCCCAGCAGTGGCCATGGTCCGGCGGCAGCACGCCGTACATATCTGCTGATGGCCCGCTATCTCGTATGACCCCAGCTCCAGCTTTGAGGACCCCGCAGTCCCCGCTGTCAGACAGCGCCGCGCACATCACGGTTGGTAGAAACACGGTGGGAATGGTGTCACTGAATCAGCCCGTGTCCACGGTGACAGTCGTCACGGGTGACGATGATGACACAGCGACGCCGCCGGCCGTTCAGCGCTATGTAGCAACACCTCCAGCCGTTCAGCGCAACATAGCGACTGTGTCGGCTCACGGTGCTCAACCATCTGACGCCGGGGTTCGTGACTTCTTTGCACTGAGCACCGAGCCCTGGTCACACTACGTCCGCTCGTCTCCGTATCCATCATTCGCTCCACCGTTCGACCGGCATCCATCAAACACGACCTACCACCTGTATGCCTTGAAGTCAGCCAAAGACCTGAGTCGGCAGCGGTACTTCAGTTCCGGTCGGGTCGACGATGGGTCGTCGCACCGTTCCCGACCAAATGGGCTGTATACATCAGTTGGTTGGCACCAGCAGGCTGGCGCCCTGTCTGCACCGGCTGTAGGCACTGTGTGGCCAGAAAACAATGGTTGGTCTAGATCGCCAGTCTCTACGCCAGTCTCCACTAGCCTCACCCCTGAGCAGCCGGTTCTCAGCGTTCGGTCAAGGGTTCTGTCTCCATCCGGCAATCAGGTTGGGTCAAAGGTCATATTTCCTGATGGCAGCGTGTCGTCAAGGTCCCCACCGTACCTGTCGTCGATATCACAACAGCCGTGGTTGGACAGTAAAGCAAACTGGACGTACAGGCTGTAGCAAAAAAAGACGTTCATTTTTTATTAATATTGTATCCCCGGAATGTTTTGCACAATGTAACGGCTGCTGGCGAGTGATATTTAATTATTTATGCTATAGCTGTAACGGCTTCACATGCTTCCGCTTTTCTTTCGGTATTCAACTCATCTTGTGATCATATGCAGATTCCGGACACAGGAATGTGCGACTGAAATGCACTGCGTTTGATAAAAAACTGTTTCATTTTAATTTTTTAAATATCTTTGAGAAACATTGGCCAGTTTTAGTAAATTTTTTATTATGCAACATCATATAGAAATTGACATAAATGAGTATAGTTTTGCCCATTTCTCCATAATACTGTTGCTACACTACCTTGTGTAATACCTAAGTTGTAGTTTACAAGAATGAATTCAAACTGCGTGAGACACGATGTACATTTATCAGTTGAGTTTGTTTTACTGAGCAATTGTGTTTATGTTTGCTATTTTGTTGTACAGACAGAATGCTAAACAACTGGGTAACAAAGCAATTTGGTGTCATGTGAACTGACTGAGTTTGGTTTTAAGTCATTAGTCTCATGAGATAATGTCTATGTTTGGCAGCTTTTTGTGTGCAAGTCTTTCGTTTTTAGATGTGTTATTATTACCGTATAATTTTTTAAAAGAATTTTAGTTAAAATGCGGTGCTCATGTTGTTCATCTGTATGTTATCCGGACTTGTTTTATTATAATAAAGTTTATTGTTATTATTATCGAAAGCATTAGAGGTTAATTTTACATAGTGCACTATATTAATTCTCATTTTACTTTGCTTTTACTGGTTACAGTGCTAATATTGCGTCAGATACTACCGTGGTGTGGTCTGTTTGGTGGACTAGTCCTGCATCTTACTAAAACTGTTAACCGGAGTAAAAGACATTTTGCAGAGACATTCGAGTGGTCCCAGATAAGAATCTTTCTTTCCGATGAAGTAACATGTTTGTGCCGATGACGTCTAGTGCCAAATTGCTCGTGTGGTCATTTTGGTTATTATTATTATTATGCAGATTTTGTCAGTTTGTTTGGCAGTATCTCTAGGAAACTGGGGCTAAATTTTTGAAACTTTCTTAAGACTTTTTCAAAGATTTTCCTATGTCAGCTGATTTAGGAAAATGCAAAGAACTTCTTTCTTTCTTATCTTCCTAAACTAGTTCAACCAATTAGATGCGCTTATACCGACCATGTAATGTAATCACCTTTGTTTCAAAACTTCTTAGTAAAACTTTTTGTCTTGGCACATCAATGGGAAGCACAATTTACACAACACTTCGTTTTTTAAGTTGACCAAACGTCAGTTTCCTTTACTTACTCATTGTTGATTTTACTGCAGCGTAAAATAACCTGTGACGTCACATATGACATCTGAGCTAAGTGTTAACATTGCGTAGTTTTTTTAGAAGAAATTTTGTTTTATTACACAGCTTTCTCCTTGTAGGACAAGGTTAGTGCTTTCCTACATATTTTCCTTAATTCTTCCTAAGAAGTTTCTAAAGAAGTTTTGAAAATGGTACGTTCTTTCTCAAAATCTTCTTCGGAAGATCTTCTCAAATTCTTTCAAAGACATTTTCCAAAGAAGTTTCGAAAATTTGGCCCCTGGTTTGAGTTATTTGCTTGGTTGTGAGTTTGTATGCATTTAAGAAACATATTTTCACTGAGTGCCGTTGTCGAATACTAAGCTGTTATTGTCTGACAGTATTTCTGCACAGAAATAGTAGCAGTTGGTAGATGTGTGTTTGCTCGGTCATGTCAGTTTAGGTTTAGTTAGTTTTTCCGTGCACTTATGCAAGTATTGTCTTAACTTGGGCCAGTTTGTTTCGTAGTTAGTTTTCATGTCTGCTTTGTCGATTATTTTGCGCTCGGTTGTCAATAGCAATCTAGTTGATTGATGCGAAAGACTTTTCGTGTTTCTTTTGTAAGATGACCTCTTATACCTCCATCAGTGCATTAAGCTCTATTCACACTGGTTTATTGTGGGTGAGGTCCTGATAGGTATTGTTACAGGTGCAATCTAAAGGGTGGCCAATAAAATAGTAAGCTATAGCACTTTGTCCATACCTTCGTTAAATATTGACCAGTTTTCACAATTTTTTTACTGGTAGACTTCGTCACGCCTATTATGTCCAAATATCCAAAAATCAACAATATTTACGGATAGACTGAAGGTCCAGTGGTAAATTTTCAAAGTATTTAACTGAAATGTTAAATATGAGTTATACTTAGTGTAATGAACAATGGAGGACATATTGAACACCTTTTCAAATAAATTGAGCCGTTTTTGGCATAAATTTTCAATGTACATTAATGCTGGTTGGCAGCTGCAGTTTTAGTCTGTTGACTGCATGAGCATTGTATGTCGACTGTGTGGCCCTACAAGCTGTGCACTATTTTGCTGAAAGAAGAAAACTTACTATGTAGCTATGTGTAAAACATTTTGGCACTTACTAAATATTTAACACTTTAGGTAAATACTTTAATAATGTACCATTTGACTTTTGCCCATCTGCAGATATTGTTGGTTTTCAGATATTTATACAAGGTAGTATGGCGACATAATAGGTGTGATGTTGTGATGTGCACGCCACTGAGTACCAAATTTTTTACAGAGTCTACTGGTGAAAAAGTTGTGAAAATCAGTTGATATTTAGCGAAGATATGGACATAGTGCAATAGCTTACTATTTTTGGACCACCCTGTAATTTCTATTATCCAGTTTACAGCTGCAAAGCACAATTTCTTTTGTCGTTGTTGTTTTCTTGTTTTGTTGCATAGAAATTATGTACATAGGTTGCTTTTTGTTGTTCAGTTAGGCATCAAACCAAGTATTTTTCAACTGAAGTTGCTGTGCACTACTTTTGTTATAAAAATGGTACCTTTCTTGTTGACCTTTTTTGTTGATAACTTTGCAACTGTGCCAACATTAGTGATTTTTTTACATTCAGAAATGCACAGCAAAGAATTCGACCACCACATTGCCTCACACAGTTAGCCGTAGCCAAAGTTGTTGTACAAATACAATTATCAGTTTGATGATAACACCTATTATTGCAATTTTAATCTCTGTATGACTAACTTTGTTATAGTATTAACCCAACTGTGTAACTGTTTATGTTTTTTTCTGTTCAGTATTGCTAACGATTGAATGTTTCAGAATGTGAAATGTGTCCGCTTGGTCTGAATGCTTGCAGGTCTATTTGTCAACATGTTTACATTTGTGAAAATAATAATATCACACATAGATTGTATGATCGTCACTGCTGTTGCGAGGTGTACAAAGGGCCGCTAAAACTTTAAAATTATGTGGTTCGCAGCAACTTACTTAGGAGTCTTTGACTAGCTAGTCTCGACTGGCAGAATTGTACTGATGAATGGTATTAAGCCGGGGTAAAAAATGATTAACTCCAGAAGTTATGTTGTCAGACCTTTCTTTCATGTAAAAATTGAGATATAACTTAGTTCTAAATAATCCCCAGTGAGGCCCACATTTAGCTTAGGTTGATACATCAGGTGTTTTGTGTTTGAATCATGCTGTAATTTCTGAAGGCATTTGAATAGGTCGGTGATAGTCATTTGCAAGTCTTCTTAATATTATCATTAACTGCCCTGTGTGAGGGTTTATGCATATCCTCTGGGTTGTGGCTTTGGCATTGATTAACACTGTATATAATTATATCAGTGATATTTGTTTTGTTTTTGTTTTTATTGGTTGTATGAAGATGAGTTGCCTAAGCCTTTTTACTGGCTTACACAGGTGTGACATAGTACACCTGTATTAGCTTCATCTGATAATACCTGCAGCTGGCACATATTAGCATAATATCGTTTGCTTTCTTTATATTGGGAATCTGTTTTACGTTTGACCATGACAGTTCCGAGTAGAAAATGGGAAAGTGCTTGCTTTCCATTGGAGCCATTCATTAAATAACATTTTTGCTGTCTTCACAAACCGATGCATAGGATGCACTGAGCATTGTAGCTGTTTGGATAACATTTAATTTATTCATTAACAGTTATCACTGACTTTTATCCCCGCAAATCTGGAATCGAAATGGGGTGCAACTCCCACCCCCAGTTTTGGGCTCTGATTTCCCCTAATTTCTGTCTCAAGTTTTCCACTATTTTGGGCTTTTTCCTTTTTATGGAGAAAATTCTGTTAAGTGTGAAGATTAAAAAATAGGGGGGGGAAGTTTCGTTAAGGGTGTAGTTTGCCTAGTGAAAATGGGGGGGGGGTTTGATCTACAAAACCCTCTATTTTTCACTGGGTGCAAGCTGCGCCCACCAGGTATAGGGATAGAAGCCACTGACAGTTATCGTGTGTTTTCTGCAGTTAATCACTAATTGTGTCTTGTAATTTTCTGTAATGCGTTTCATATTCACTGGCTGCGCGGTGCCAGCATGATTGTTAATAGTGCCAGTGTATCTGCTTTTACCAGTACCAGTGCTTTTACCATTTTGAGCTCGGTTACTAATTACTAATGAGATGGGATAGCCATCTGCATTTGGGTAAACTGTGTCGATATGTAACCAGCAGTTAAGATTAGCATTAACTCACTCTGGCCGTCAGTATGCCACGCAGTACACTGTTTTTAACTGCATTAGTTGAGCTGCATTTTGGAAGCTTAACATGTTTGTGTTTGTTCATAGATAAGTATATTATAAATATGTTAATTTCATGCCCAAGCCAGAGCACGAAAAATTATCAAATTTACTAGTATATTGCCTAAATACAGCAAAACAAAACTCTTTCGAATTTTTCGTCTGCCATGCCATCAGCAGAAGTTTAAAGTATTAGCTAAGACTATTAAAATATTAAAAGTATTGGGTCGGCATGCATAAATTAGCATATTTTAATATACTTATCTATAAACAAACACACGTGTTAAGCGCCCAAAACGCATGATGATATTACGTCACTAGTTAAGCACTTGTAGCATCGTCAGCAATATTCACTGCTTAATTTGGTGCGGTTTATTTATATCGTGTCAGTATCAGTTGTGACCATTTTTAATGTCACCGTCAGTTTCCATCATGACACCGTGCTATTGTGCTCAGTGTAGACAACATATTCATCATATCGTTCATTATTGCACAACGTTTGCAATATACTCATATGTATGCTAATGACTTAGTGATTTGTTTCGTCTTAATTGTGGGCCAATACTTCTGTTTATGCGCATGCGCAGTCTTTTGCTGAAATACACGCATTCTGTCCAGTTTCTGTTTTCTTGTTTTAATATCATTTTTATTAGTTTATTAGCGCACGCTGGCTGATCTGCATGCTGAAATACAAGAAGCCCAGCTGTCGCTATGTTAGCCGACCGTACTTCTCTGTGCCAGAAAGCCAGCGAAAGCGATTTCGTACATTTCTTTCAAAAATCAATACATTGCAGTAGGCCTAAGTAAAACAGTAGGCTATATTACAGTACAATGCGGTATTCTGATGTGGTGACATTCTAAGACCACGCTTTAATTAAGTGTAGTGAACACGATTGAGAGTGCACATCTAAACTGGCAATCTAACGACATATGCAGGATAACATCTACACTGCAAACTAATGCGTTATTGGCATGTACATGTACAGGGGTGTAGAAAAGCACTAGCATCCATAAGAATCATCAAGACTATAATATTATTATTCTCGTTTTGTCAGTCGGAACAGCCAGTTAACATCATCGTTTGCTATTGATTGTATTTTCACAGCCTGGCCGGCGGTACATAACTGTGCTGATGCTCTGAAATTATATGATTATTATTAGCCTATTGTGCGCAATCTTACGATAATTAATGTGGCAACAATGTCGTTGCCGTCTTAGAACTGCTGGACACTTGCATTAAAATTAAGGCTGAAAACAATTAAACAGATTAGAGATCTGACTGATTAACAGAAAAGCCCAGTTGTCGCTAGGAAAAGCCGACCATGCTGCCTACGTCCGAAGCCCAGCGTTTGACTTCCAATAAAGGTCAACCAAGATCAATGATTTTCATGTCATTTGAAAGCCAATATGCATGCGACTTCCTGTTAGTGCTCAATACTAATTACACTATGTATAGGCCCCATCTCTCACCGTTTCCGAAACGTGGCCGGTTTTCCATTGAATTTCTAGGCCTACCTCCATTCAACCCCGAATTTGAAAATGTTCCCCTTGCTGAAATTTTGCGTGCTCGAGTTTAAGGCACATGGCTAATAATTCGTGTGAAAAGTTTACTTCTACGACCTAACGCTTAGCCACATTACATCCGCTACAGACGACGACAGACGGACAGACGACAACCATGACAATACTTAAGTACTGTCAGCTAAAAATGGCTTCAGTCGGTTAAGATCAGCAAGTGGCGCACAAACAGGACTGTGAAACGTATCGCCAGCCTCTGCAAGAATCGGCTCATTTTCATACCGTTCATGACAAGGCTACAGCATTGTCAATAATGCCAGTAAACCCCCTATATGCCTATTGCCTAGACAATTTATTTTGTAAATACAAACATGTCCGGCCATCGGACGTGCCTTCGTGTAGCGACTCTCATGCGATAAACTCCAAATCCAAAATATTTTGGAACAGAAGCTCGTCCTACTGCAATAAAATCTCGAGCATGCGACGCGACTACGGCACACAGGAGCTATCGATTGCGACCGTGTGGTTGCAGTCGGCGTGTGACGTAACGCTTAGCGAGTTGAACTTAACGATCCAGAAGTCATGAATTCCAACGTGACAGCTCAAAGACTGTTTACCACTAAGAGCTATAGACAATCTTTAATCTTTTAGTTGGATCACGGATGCAGGGCGACCGCCTATCCAAGCAATACAACGCAGGCCACTCACTGAGTGCGTAAAAAAACTGCGTAACGTACTTCAAGTTTTGTCAAATGGTCGATCACAAAACAATCACTTCGTCTAAAGCCTTGCTTTTCATACAACGAACGCACGAAAGTACTTAACTGACGAAACGGCCAAAACGCAAGGATATAGGCCTATTAAGCGATGTGCGTTATTGCGTTGCGTTCGTTGTGTTATACCCCGTTTACACGATGAAGCAAACATCAAGCAGACGTCATGCAAACGTATTCAATATACACGTGCACGACGTGTGCTCTAATTGCTTCATGTTTGCTTGATGTTTGTTTCATCTTTGCTTGATATTTGCTCGATGTTTGCTCAATGTTTGCTTGACGTTTGCTTGACGTTTGTTCGATTATTGCTCGACGTTTGCCTGGTGTTTGTTTCATCGTGTAAACGTGGTATTAATTTCCTGCGCTGCGTCGGATTAAAACTACGCAGGCACGAAGAATATCACATTCATCACATTCTACTGTAGAACAACAAAAACGACGACAACTACTAGGACGATGTCAAGAATTAAGAGGACAGTGAACGAACGCGTGAACTGTAAAGGAGCGTACAAGGCGACAGAACTGAACTAAACTTAAATGAATTCCTTGCGATGCCGCTTTCATTTCGTTCATTTTCATTTCTGTTTTTACTGCGCTTTTAAAGACGCGTACAGAGCGACGTAACTGAACTGAATTGAACATTGGGTGAGTTCGTTTCAGTTCTGTTTAGTTACGTCGCTCTGTACGCGCCTTAAGGCTTATAGTAAGATACATGTAATAGGCTGACTGATGTCGGTATTATAGCTTTGTGTCTGTTGTGCCGCGTCAACATGTCAAACGACGGAACCACGTGCGGCCGCAACAAACCGTGGTGCACGATGATACACTAGCTCGACAGACTGTGACCATTCTGGTCCTCGATCGCTTTCCTACCGCCAGTCAGTCACCCACGTCCACTTCCTGGTTCAAAGTTCACGCACGGTAGGCTAAAGATTAGGCACTGGCCCGCCGCTAGTGCGTTTAGAACGTTCGACGTGACGTCTGGAACCAAAATGGATCACGCACTTCGTGCAGAGCTAGCGATGGAACGCAGGGCCGATTGCTCTGGTACTGATGACGTCACGACATCTGGTGGTGACGTCAAGGCGGCTGGCAATGATGACGTCACGATTGCTCAGGCCACGACGCGCCATCAGCAGCGAGTGCTGAGCTGTTGCGGTGCCGGCAGCGTTCTGACCACCACCACCACGTCCGAACCGACTTCCAGTAGACATTGCCACGTCTATACGCACTGAGACCGGGTCAGTCGAGCCAGCGGACGCCGCGTCAGAACGACGACGAGGCACCTACAACGAAGAACAGTAACCCATCGCAAAGCTACGGAGCGTCACCTGACGTATGGGATCACACAGTGTTACCCGCCACCCGACACAGGTAAACGCGCCCCGCCTTAACGCCAGCCAGATAGGCCGGTACTTAGTTTACTTACCCCATAAGGGATGGAAGGCTGAGTTGGCCTTGGTGTTGGTTGTAACTGATGTCGGAATGATTTATCTGTCCGCAGACAGTCACCCATCCTAGTAGTAACCAGCTGATAGCGACCCGACTGGGAGTCGAACCAACGACCTCGTGATCGTAAGTACGACACCATACCGTTATGCAATAATGCAACAAGGCCCCTGTATGCCTAAAGTATATTTTTGATGAAAAGGCTAGACGCGTACAGAGCGAACTAGCTTTTTTGTACACCTCGCGAAATCAATGGAAAATGGGTAAACTAAACCGCCGCATTCGCAAAAGTAACTATTAGAAATAGCAACTGTTAAAAAAGTTTATCGTTACCACGTCTAATAATAGACCACGGCAATTCTAGCGAGCGTTTAATGTATTTATAACTTCTCTAAGTTCTCTTTGACCTGCAAGCCGTCGACCACAATGCGCAGACTGTCTCCGTCGACGATTGAGACGTGTGACGTCAGATGCTTGCTGTCGGTGACCACCAGCGGAAGTCGGTCACCGTTCATACGCGTCGTCGTTGAGCTTAGGTACTTTCGGTTCCGGCTGGCCTGGTCAGCTGAGCCGTTGTCCATTTCCTCGCCGTTGTTGGCACTCGGTTGTTTCGTGTTGTCCGGGGACGCGTGCGGCAGGACCGTGACGCACGCCGTGGCCGAGCACTTGTACAGGTGCGACGGAACGTTGAATCCGCCCGCTCCGCGCCCGGCCGCAATTCCATTGCTCCGAGCCACAGCAGCCTCGCCCGCCGGTTGTCTACGTCGATCGCTGTTTCCCATCGCTGACACGGAGATCGGCGGCAGACGGGCGGGAACTGACGAATTGCCTTATCATTATCACATTTTCATCATTACAGATGTAAAAACGAACGTTTCAGAAAACAAGTTTAAAAACGTTAAAAACGTAACAAACGTGGCAAAAATTTAAAAAAAACCGTTTTAAAATTTTGATAAAAACGTTAGCCTTAATTTGTTTGCCAAAAAAACTTAGTGTTGTAAATGCAGTATAGCTAAAACTAAGAAAAACTTCTTTACTCAATTTCAATTTAACCATGTTAAAATAAGATCGAATATCGCAAGATTAAGTAAGTAAACTACCACCATGTACTATACATGTACTATATTAATTCGTTTCAGTGGCTTTAAAAGTGCAATTTTCAAATTTCAATAAACGTTTTGTTTCAAATTAAAAACGTTGTAAAATTTTTTAAAAAACTTTTAAAAACGCAAAAACGTGTTAAGAATAAAAACGTAAAAAACAGTAACGTAACAACACAAGAAAATACAATGGGAACGATCGGGTCAAAAGCTAAAACAGCTTATACGAAAACTGGCCCCTAATCAGGTACAAATTTGCACAAATGACTGACAGAAAAAAACGATAATATAGTTAGCTTAAGTGCAATTATGACAATTTTTTTCACACCTACGACGCCGACGCGACTCAACTGTTCAGTTGAGTTGAGTGGCGTCGGCGTCGAAGGTGTAAATTGGCCATTAGGTGTACAGTTTTATAGAATGTTGCCAGCTTAAAAGGACTGAATAGGCCTACCTTGATGGCGATTCTGTTTACCGCCGCGACTTGCAGGCGCAGCGGGCTCTTTCTTAGTCGACAGAGAACCCAACGTTCCACCGGGTTACCTTTGACTTGTCATCAAAAAACGCAACGTTCCACCAGGTTTCCAGGCCTTCTTCTCCGCCGCTGCACCCTTTGACGCGTTCTTCGCGCGGTTGCTTCCTGATTTCATCGACGTTTTGTCGGCTTTCAACGGTGCTGCCTTGGTGGTCGCGGTCTCTTTAGCGGCGGCGGAGTGTCCGGGCGACTGGTTTATCATCTATAAAATACAATGCTTTATTTCGATACCTAATTCAGTTGCATATCTTTTACTGCAGTGTTTGGAGTGTTGTAACTTTCCATAATCTCACTCTGCTCAAACGTGACGACCGAAATTTGGCTCGGATCTATGTACAGCACACATTTTCAGACAGAACACCACGTCAATCACGGCCATGAAATAGGTACGTTTCATCACGGTCTACAGTGCATTATGTTTGGTTACACTGAAGACCGCACTGAAACAAAGGTCACGAATTCTAGCAATGACCCCAAACCTAGCGCTAACCCTAGTTAAAAGGAAATGTAGAAAGTGAGCGAACGTCCATAGAAATCATAAATCTTTTAAAATATTTCTAAAGGTCTATGGTAAAAATGTAAAAAAAACTTTTTAACTATCGAAACTTCGGATTATCGAGCTGCAACCTATGCAAAACGTGGTTTTCGTTGTCGCGGCTAATTTACACCTAAGACACCGACGTCAGTTTAGTCGCGTCCGAGGTGCAAATTGCCTATTATTAACATTATCAAAAAAAACATAAAATTGTCATCGTTGTTACCTCGACGTCGTCGGCGCCGGTGCCTGCTGTCTGACTCTGGTAACCGTCGGCGCTCTGCGGACTGCCACGAGGTGATGTCAGGTCTGCGGCCGCTGCAAGCCCGACTCCGTACGACTCGTCGACTGCTGGCTGAAACACCTCGTGGTCTGCGGGGGCTATACTCGTAGTAACTCCCAGGTCGTTGTCAACGACCTCGTCTCCAATCCCCGCCTCACGATGTGTCTCAGCTTCCGGCTCAGCTGCCCGACAACGATACACGCGAAAAGTAATGGCGGTGCATAGCTCTTACAATTCAATACAATTTTGAGCGAAAAAAATGCCAATGACACCCCAGTCAATTTTAAGCAGTCAGTAGTGAAAAAGTGGAGAAGAAAAGACGATTCTAAAGTTTAGTCTTAAATGTTCGCAGACACTTTGAAGACGTCACTTCAGACGGCAGACTGTTCCAAGATCTTGCTGCGGCGACAAAGAACGCTCGGCCGCCGATCGTGAGGTTCTTAACAGAAAAACCCATATATTACACAGCTACGGAGCGTCACCTGCCATATGGGATCACATCTGAGTCTTAAATGCAGCCACTCGAAACAGGTAAACGCGCCCCGCCTTAACCCCAGCCCGACAGGCCGGTACTTGATTTATTTACTTTAGACAAGTAGAAAGCTGGTGTTATAAGTTTGCTTGTAACGAGTAGGCCTATGCATGTCTGTTTATCAGTATTTAAATAACAAGTTATTTGAGCAAAGCTCACGTGACGCGCGATAGCAGCGGTCCTGTTATTTGGACATTCATGTATAGCATGCAATAATATAATAATGCGTTTTGAAGGAGTACACAAATTTGAGGCGTCCGTAAAAAAGACTCCTTGAATTTAAGAGGTCGAGAATTAGACTGTTAAAAACAAACAATCTATGTCAAAAATTTTACAGGCCTATGCCTACGCAGGTAGTCCAGGTTTATCTCCAGCCACTTCGGCGCAATTCACTCTTGAAATGTGCGCCGCAGCTGAAAATTACAAAAAAAACAATAAAATTTCCTATCGTTTAAGGTTCAAGGTCATTTAAGGTCATCGATGTTGACACCGTTTAAAAGCTCGTCACTAGTGCTCGTTATGATAAGCGGCATGTCTGTACCTACTTGCAACTATTTTACGCTAGACGAGCTAATAGCGGTAAAAACACTTTTTAAGGAGGTACCCCTTTTTCATGCCCGCCTGCGCAGGTCTCCTTGAACGTAACGGGTCAGGACTTAAACTTCTAAAATTTAGGTTTAATGCTGAGAATTTCATACGCAGGTTGCCTGGGTTTATCCTTAGCTATTCCGGCGCTATTCACTCTTAAAATGTGTGTCGCAGCCCGAAATCATGAAAAATTTACGAAAACCCTTAATTTTTGGGGTTCAAGGCTGTTTAAGAACATCGATGTTGATAAAACTAAAAAGCCCGTGACCAGTGCTTGTTATGATAGTAACACGTCTGTGTACCTATCTGCAACCGTTCTCACACTAGACGAGCCAATAACGGCAAAATAACGTCTTTCAGGGAGTACCCCGTTTTGACGCCGTCGTTCGAGGGAAACCTCCTCACACAGGGACACGAAATTTTGTCACAAATAATAGAGTCCTTGGGGCAGCCCAACGTGAAGATTTTGTGAACCTAACTTGCACCGTTTTGACACAACACAGCAGTATGACAGAAGACAACAGACAGACAGACGGACAAATGCCCAGGCCATGGCTAAGACGCGAGAAGCATTTTGCTATCTCGCGTAAAAACGAGCTATATGGTGTATAGGGCGGCGCTGATCTCCGTTTCTTTGCCCTCAGCCAGATAGGCCCTACCAGTTAAATTACACTGCGAGACTACGGACACGGGGCTATTGCATCGCGCGGTGTGCTTGTTTACGTCCCAGCTTTCGTTGGTAAGCTTATTCATTGCACCTACCAACAAAGGGATGGCCAGGCTGAGTAACTTGACCTGGCTGATTAATACTTAGAGGGCATGCACTGCTAAAAAATTCCATCCAGTATTTTAATGGTCATGGAAATAATTATAAAACACATTACAGGTAACTTTTGCAATGGACACTGTGTATGTGACAAGAATATAACTTGAAATGCACCTGATTCTGGACTGTGGTAGGAAGCTGGTGGTGGCGGTTCAGTGCTGTCCCCTGGCGAATGGCGACGAAACGTTGTACTCTCTGACTCCGCTCCATATTCCATCTCCGTTCCTGCCTCATCGGCGCCGGCGACTTCGTGGTTCACTTCTATGTCATTGGTGACGTCATGGGTGACGTCGTTTGTGACGTCATGATTTGTGACGTCATGGTTGTTAAGCTGCTCGCTGGCGACTTTGCTCAGAGCCAGGCTCGTCATGTTTTCGGCCACAGCTTCGATCTCCGACTGAATGTCACTACTGGCGCCATCCGGAACCTGCTCGTCCGCCGTCTCCATGGCAACGCTTTGTTGATACGCGCCTGCTTCTACTTCAGTGGGGTGCGCGTCGTTGTCCGTCTGTTCAGTTGTACCTGCCGGCGAAACCACACATTAAGCCGACCCTGTGTCTGTCGCTACACGTAATGGTAACACGAAACTGCTTTTAACTTGTCTGCGCATTTAATTATAAGTCTAATTAAGTTTAATAAGTTTAATTATAAGTCTACGCGTGTTGTTTGACGTCAGTTTGTGATTATAGCACACGCCAACGGGCTGCATTCAACCCGCCAGGTCAATAATCTGTGATTCATGGTGCATTCTGTAATTTCGGTGATATTTTTATCCTCCTAACGATGCCTTCGTAGCTTACTTAGCAATTTATCCACGACACTTTAAGGACTGTTAAAGAATTAGAACGTTAATAAACAAAGTGGAGAAATAGCACTTGCTGGGCCTTAACGACAGTCGAGATAAAAATGGACGTCTCCGTGACCTACTGCCACTGCCGCATGGGCGGCGCCAGAGATGGGAAGGGGGCAAGGGTCCTTGCCCCGGGAAAAATTTTGATGGTCATAAATTGCTCTCTGGTAACCATGCATAGGCTACGTCAAGATGCGATTTATTAAACGCCATTTTTGCAAGCCAAAACAGATATATGTGATTTTTTACGTTTCCGAATATTAAAAATCAGGCAAATTTTCGGCTTCCGTTGCACGTCCAACAGCCAAAAGTGTTTCAGTTTTAGGGGGGTTTCGTTTGTCTGACCCCCCGACATGGGCTTTGCTCCTGAACTCCGCTACATTATTCCGATGCACACAACTTAATAAGGTCGACATTTTGGCCCACTCACAAAAATCTAGGCCTATTGCCCCTGTGCCCTGGCCTTTGCCCTCAGCTTCAGATTTCTAGCGCCGCCCATGCATTGCCGTGTAAAAAAATCCCGGTGAAGGCTTTCCACTCTTATAGCTATATTTATTCTACTGCATGCAGTTTAACGCTAATAAAAGGTACTAAAAGGCGCAAATGATGGCGTGAAAGCTCAAGTCAATCAAGTGCACTAGGCTAAGTACGGTTAACTGCTGCACAATGCATTTTTATTTCGTTTCAAACAGATGAAGGTGACTTGCCTTAACCCCGGCTAAGCAGGCACCGGAATGGTCTACCGGTCCGCGGACAGTCATCCGTCCAGGTTGTTACCACTTGATAGCGACCCGACCGAGAGTGGAACTCCCGACCTTTTGATTGTAAGTCCTAAGTCCAGCTGCGTGCTTACCGTTGATTGGAGGAGGCGTGGATGATGACGTCATTGTGTCGTCAGCCATGACGTCAGTATGTACGGCGTGTCGTATGCTCGTGTGATTGGCTATAACCGCAGCAGGCCGACTGTAGAATGATTGGGTTTTACGCTCGAGTACCGGTCTTATTTTCGCCTGACGGTCTGTTGTCTTAACGATGGTGATCAGCTTGTCGTCGTTAAAGTTAATGTTGTTGTCTTCCTGTTGACTGAGATCGTGGCTCGGAAAGAAAGTGTGTCGTCGCCGAACAAGGGGCCTTAGCATGCCCTGATCACGCACTGCTAACAACACGCCATTGTAACTGTAACTTAACGATCTCAACACATTTGCAATTTATTTATTAGTTACCTCCGCCAAGGAGGTTATGTTTTTGCCGGTTTTTGTCTGTTTGTCTGTCCGTCTGTGTGTCAGCAAGATAACTTTAAAAGTTATCGACGGATCTTTCTGAAATTTTGAAAGCATGTCGGGAATGGCAAAAACTACCAGTGTTTCAATTTTGGGGGTGACCCGGAAGGAATCCTGGATTCTGGATCACTTTGAAATTTTCGTTACCATTGCTTTCAACGGGGCATAAGGAAAACCGCTGCAAAACCGAAGATGGTGCTGCCATCTAGCGAACAACATTGCCTTGGCGGAGGTGTGCGGGCTCTGACTGCTTTCTAGTTTATTTCTGTGGTAAACATAATACACTGCAGCACACACACACACACATCGTCACAGCTGTAGCCTACAACAAGGCCTGAGCAACTGAGCACAAACAGTTGCCCATCATTAAGAGTACGCGGAAAAACCGACAGGTTTCAATATCGTCGTCGTACCAATATTTGTCATGCATTATAATATTGTCAATGTGTCTTAACTTTGCGAATAAAAGCTAGGTCTCGACGTACAGCATCAAATTCAATATGCATCTGCCCGCTATTTAGCACACGTGCATGTTGTGACGTTGACCTTTGAACTTTTTTGAGACAAAGAATTTCTGATTAAATTTCTGCGTTTGTAAAGTGTAGAATACTCTAGATTATACTTATAGCGCAACCAAATTTTCCAGGCTGGAGAACTTTGAGCGTAGTAGGCCCATAAACAAGCTGTTGAAAAGTTGAAATAATCGGGTACAGTTGACAGAAATCCGGACAACAACAAACGACAAATGCATTGTATTAAAGATAACGCTGACAAGATTGACGACCTAATGCCAAGTATAGATATGCTGCCATTTGTCACTCAGCCTAATTAGTTTTTTTAGAGCTGCGGAAATTAACGATTAATCGTCAAAAATTAACAAATGACAAAAATTTAATCGTTATGATTTCGATTAAAATCACGTCGATTAAACATTATAAAATGGATAAAATGACATCATGACAATTGACAAGCATCCGAAATCGTCGCAATCACCTATTTTTTGCAGAATACTTTTTTAAATTTTACAATCTGTCTAAAAGACTGGGTTAAGAAAACAACTCAATAACTGCCTTCGTGCATCTGCGAAAGCTTGTATCTCAATAACTGCAAACACGTAGGCCTATTTTTTTCTAATTACCGCTGTTAGTTGTTAATATTTTTAAAGTTAGCCATTGAAAAAAATTAATCCTCACCTGTTTTATTTACTTTGAAATGCCCCAACGTTAATAGGAAACTGTATGTTAACTATAGTAGCATGTAAATGCAACTGCAGTTTTGGGGCTAAGTGATCGTTTTTTATTGAATTGCAACACCTGTTCGCCGACACTGTATAAAAAAGTTTAGAAATACCATATAAAAGAAATATGCCACACAGAGACAAAACTAATGTTAAAAAATAACTAAACTAACCTAACCTAAACTAAACTAAACTAAACTAAATTGAACCAAACTAAACAAACGTCCGTTGAGAAACAAAATCTTTAAAATGTTAAGCTTACCGCAAACAGAAACGTCTCATCGATGACGACGACTAACTGTTGAGTGATATCAAGTCTTCTGTGCTTGCTGCCTGTCGAATTAAGCCATCAGGTTTGCACTGGTGGCCGGGGATGCTGCGACTGAGCCGGTGTCCCATTACAAAATCGCCCCCAACAAAGTCTTCCCCTCGATCGACAATTTACCGGCAAAAATCCGTCCCGTTCGGTGGCCGCCCAGGCGGGCAGGCGGGACGGATTTTTACCGGTAAATTGTCGATCGGGGCGAAGACTTCTGGGGGACGATCATAAATGGGGAGACTTTTTATGGGGCAGGTGAAACTTTAATAAGAGGAGACAATATCAATTTCGTGATTATTTTTCGCAGGGCGGATTTTTTATGGGGAGACATTTTAATGTGACACTGGCGAGCTGCTGCTGCTGCTGCTGCTACAGCTGATGGTGATGATGATTGCAATTGCACCTGTGTGTTACCTGTACTGGCTACTAGATCCGCTGCTAATGATGCTCGGTCGCTTACGTCTGAGCGTCGCCCACCTGCCCAGTGGCGTAGACAGGAGGAGTGGGCCCAGGCCCTCCAATCCTCCAGACAAAACATAAGCATACGTTTAAACTGCACTAAATTTGCCAATTTGATCAGTTTATACTCGGGAAAATAAATAAAATTGTTGCCACCAGTTCTCATCTTTTAAAGCTAAAATGCACCAAATTTGATTTCGGCCGCGTCTCCGCTCCAGACCCCGCTGGGAGAGCTTAAAACGTTCCCCCGGACCTCCTAGCTGGATTTTCGGGGTCCTACTTGCAATGGAAAAGAATAAAGGGAAGAGAGGAGAACAAGGAAAAGAAGGAAAAGAGTAAAAGGGAAGGGAAAATAGGAAAGGAAAGAAAGAGAAAAAGGGAGAGAGGGGATGGAAAGGAAAACGAGTCCCCTCTCAACTGAAGTCTCTGGCTACGCCACTGCACCTGTAATCTAATCCGCTTTTCGTCTTTGAGTGTCAGACTAGCGCCCCAAGCGACCCGCTCAGTTCTACTGTATAGGCCTACTTATCTCTCCAGCGCAGACACGATCTGCAGCTTTCTAATCAACAAAATGTATCGTACCTAGATATACACACCTTTTATGCGTTAGCCAGAATCTGACAGCACACGCGCACGAATTACTGAAAAATATTTTGAATATTTAAGTAAAACATAACAATGTCCCTCGGTAGCTAGGACGGTTGGCAAATGCATGACATCATACGTCACAAGTGGATTATCCAACCTAATGCAGTTGCGAAAATAGTTAATTTTACAATAGCGGCAGCAAAAATAGACTAAGCCTATATAGGCCTACAAAGTAAAAAAATGATACTTAAACATACGTAACAAGATAAAACAGCTAGTCACAGCATAGATAAATTAAATAATTACAAAAACATTTTTAACAGTTTATCGTTAACCGAAAGACTTCTTCACAAGTTTTCTGAACACGGATTAAGTTGACAGTAATTTGCAGGTGACCACGGACCAACAACAGGAAAGCGTGATCCTGTTGGAGGCGTCGAAAGCAACTAGCTCGAGATGCCGAAATCGTCGACACTACACAGGGACAGAGGAAATGTAAAGGCAGTATCACTCCTCTACCGAGTAAGCCGCCTATAGAGAGTCTGGAATGTTTCAGAGGCTTCTCATCTGAGCGGGGTCGTTGGCGGAAAAAAACGCAGTACAAAAAAACTAAAACTGAATGTTTGCAGCAAATGAGTTCCAGATAGAGATTTTATACACATAACTAAATGTGACATGAACATTAGGGCCTATTTTATTATACTTCCAACAGCAGCAAAACTATCAAACACTAGACGTGACAATGAACACAGCATCACATTATTACCAGCGTACATCTTTTTTAACGGAATTACAGATCAGATCGTTCGGAGTTATTCGATCACGTCTGAAACACGCTCAGTTCAGCCCGAGTTCCATTATGCCGACTTTGCGACAAAGTAGGCTACTTTGTCGTCGACTTTCCGCGTGTCTTGCCGCGGAGTAAATTCTATTAAAGTGACACAAACGGGTTTGTCGCGGGTTTGTCACAGACTTTGTCGCAACCATTTCGGCATGTAGAGATGGTTTGAAAGCCCGAAACTTCCCTGTGACATTTCTATTCCATGGTTTGCGTCCGAAACTTTTATGTTCCGCGTCCGCAACTTACCCGTGGGGAAGTTTCAGCGAAAGTCGGCGTAACGGAATGTGGCTTTAGCCTACTCGCTTGCGCCACGACGTATAGTACTAATCCGCTGCGTGGCGCTGCATTCGCACTTGCAACGGCCGGAAGTCGCTTGGCTGCGGCTGCGGAGACAGTTACCATGGCAACCGTCGGTAATTATTTCACGGCGGCGGCGGCGGCGCGTAATTACCTTACCTGTGATGACGTCAGCCCGGCGGCCACGTGACACCTGTATATTATCACGGATACACACGTGGCCTGTACACGTGTGTATCGGCTATTACTGGAAAGCTTTGTAATCGAGGTGGGCTGACGGCGATGAAAGAAACTGCTGGAAACGCCGACGACGTGCATAATTATAATAGCACGCCTGTCAACATCAGTCTGCGTGACTTGTCTCGCAGCGGCATCTCGTTAAGACATCAGCAATAAACTACAAAAAAACTATATGCAATGTAGGCCATAGTGCATCAGTACATTTCTCTTTATGAAATTATTCCATATGCCAATAACAACGAATAAATAGAATAAATGAGTAAATAAATAAACGAATATAAAAATAAATAAATAAATCATTTACTGAACTATCAGTCAGTCAGTGAGTCAATCACTTGAAACGTCTTTATTTTGTGATGCAGGCAGTGGGTGGTCTTAAGCATAAACATACTAAGCTAAATTTTTTTAAAATGTGCACGAAATTGAGTAACATAAGCTAAACAATATGGTAGAATAAAGATTTCGCATAACGAGCTATTAGTGTTCTTTGCAGTTCGGCTTAGATGAGTTTGACGCAAATACTCTGTGCCCCAGTAAACAGTAAATTTTTGACGTAATAACTGCAAATCAAATCAAGGCTTAGAAAACACATTTCTAATAGCGTTAAGACGTTTGATGTTAAATATGCCACCTTCGGGGGCAGCTTTGTAGATTATGGCACCAGTGTCAAATAGTGGCTATTGTTAGTACTACTATTATTACGCATGTGTTTTATTTATTTTTTTTTCTTATCTTGTTGTTAATTGCATCCATGTGCGTATGTGTTAATCTATCGTTTCCAGTCTTGCATTTTCCGGTGGTGCATTTTTAGCGCCCATTTTCAACTATATATATATATATATATATATATATATATATATATATATATATATATATATAT
>Ga0209367_1000105_pt1 | contig 56198 bp, 35 predicted proteins | sample WorMetLIZISLAND2_FD_187412 | JGI IMG/M metagenome (GOLD analysis project Ga0209367, IMG submission 187412) | Marine gutless worms symbiont microbial communities from Max Planck institute for Marine Microbiology, Germany - Olavius geniculatus... ...
ACTCACATCAACGCATCAACGTATACTTGTGTATTGTGCAAATAGCGACGATCTCGGACTCAAGTCTCACAGTTTAGTTCAGTAACCAACCCGAATTCCGAAGTTCGCAGATTAACTGTGCAGTGCACTGCAGTCACTACTCACTACTCAGCGTCTCTCAGTCGAAAACTGTCAATAACAGCCGGATTGTAGGGCTATACTGAACGTTCTCTAACGAAGTTAAGCCGAATCGTTATTTTCGCATTTTGACGAATTTTTACACATTTTAAAACCGCAAGTTACGAATTCTCGAACTATGTTCAGGGGGGGCTTCGCCCCCTGATCCCCCACCAGGGGCTCTGCCCCTGGACCCCGCTGGGGGCTCCGCCCCCAGACTCCCGTTAGAGGCTCGCGCTCCACGCGCTCGCCATGGCCCCGGTCGCTGCTTGCTCCCCCAACTTTCAAACACTTCCAACGCCACTGTATAACGCAAAGCATGTACACAGCCCGGCTTCGTGTAAGCGTTCAATTTCGAATTATTATCGTTGTCCTAGCTGTTGTCACGTTTGTCACGCGCTTTGTGGTGTCCACAGCGTGCTAGGACGCTTAGAAAATTCTTGCCACTTGATATGATCGATGTATCGAATAATAAAGTTATATACGATCGCGCACAGATGCTCAACATCACACTGCCCTAACTGGTTTGATTAATCAATAATCACTGTCAATTTTGCCGAGTTATAACTGCAGTTTTCCATCAATGATAAGCACCAAAGTAATTTGGTAATAGACAGATTAAGTGCTTAATTTCTAATCGGCAGGTGGCAGCAGCCACGGATCTCCATCTAACACAGTGTGTCATTGGACTCCGCAAGTTTACCCGCCAAATAGCACCTAAACCACGGCCCTCACGAGTGTGACAGATGACAGACAGACCACGCTACGTAGAAATGTGTAGCTATAGGCGGAGTTGCTTGCGCTAGAGCGATTCAGTCTAAAACACATAAGTGAAATATCGACGTGAAAGTTAAGCCCAAGTATGCCGACGACGCGCGCTATCTCTGTGGTATATATGTGAGCACTGTATTATTATTATGTTGGTCAGTAGCGTTGAAATGCATTTTTGCAATGTAGCTAACTATTTTGAAGATGCCTAGTACAAGAAAATAATAAAAGCAGTGAATGATGAAACGTTATTGATTTTAAAAAAACTAAACTATGTGTATATGTTATTATTAATTACATTTAAAGCAAAGAAGCTATTTTAACGTTTGCCTTTTAGAACGTGTGCTTCAGAAATTTTGTAAAGAAAAGGTTTCCAGATGACATGAACAATTTAATTTCGTTCTTGGATCACACTTGCATTCATCGAAAGCTGAGACTCGACCAAAGGCGACAGTAGGAGAGATAAGTAATACAACACTTCACATTAGTGATGACTCGATATCGTATCATATCATACTGTCGAAAAAGTATAGACTTTTTGGATATATCGTGACATATACCGTGATATTTTATGCCAAACGTTTATATTTTTTTAATATTCATAATGTCGGATATTTTGCACAGTGAATAACTGAGCATCAAATAATAATATTAACTATTGACAGAAGTTACAGAACAGCACTACAAGTCTAGTTCCATGACGTAATTGTTGATGTTTATGTGAGTTATCGTTAGTTTTCAGTTACCACATCTTCAGTAAACTTTCTTGTACAAGATTTACATACTCATTATTTTCAAAAAATATCGATATCGTATCGATATTATTGTGATATTTTGTAAATATCGTATCGATATTGTATCAAAATTGAAATCCTGATATTGAGTCATCACTACACTGTGAGGCATACAAACACACCAAAATTTCTTTTACCATAAATTGAAAAAGAGTTATCCAATTTTAATATTTTTTGGTACACATATTCCTGACACAACTGGCCATCAAATGGCCATTCAGTTTCCCACCTCACGCAATGTCTGCTTCTGTACTACCTGGTAAAAACAGAACAGACAAAATATGCATTAAAATCAACTAAGAAACTTTATAAAATTACGTCTTTCCGGATCTGTGGCCACTAACAGCCAATCAATTATAAGGTTTGACTGTTGTGCAGCAGCACATCTATTAAATAGGCCTAGCCAGTAACATTCAGGAATACTGATGAATTCAGGAAGCGACTGGTGAAGTCTGGATTGGTCTGAAGCAGAATGTTATCGACGCTGCTGTCGACAAATGGAGAAAGTGTCTCCGACTCGAGCCTATGTTCGTGGGCCAACATTTCAAACATTTCTGTAGGCAGTTGAAAAATGGACAGTTAAATAAACTATCAGCTAAAACGATAAAATATGGAAAAATGTATGTTTTGTGTGTTGTTTTGATTAAGCAATAATATCAAAGTGGTTAAAAATGCAATATTTTGTTGTTTTCTTTCCCCCAGGTAGTGCAGAAACAAACACTGGGTGAGGTGGGAAACTAAACAGTCATTTGATGGCCGGTTGTATCAGGAATATTTGTACCAAAACTTATCAAAATTGAATCACTTTTCTTCAAGTTATGATAAAAAAAATTTGGTGTGTTTTTTATGCCTCACAGTGTAGTTAGCATAGAGCATAGAACACGGTAAAGCAAGTGCACAACAACTACTTATAAATGTGGTTAAAAGACTGAATGCAAACAAACTACAAACTCTGTACACAGGAGAAGAAAATTGCCCTACATACCCGCACAAGAAGACATGGTTCAAACCGTATGTACAGCAAACAGAAAGGTTCGACGCAGTAGTTTATCTACAGAGTGGCAACAGGTTCTCGAAAGTTCTTGAAACAAAATTTTTCTCCTTTTCCAGGCCATGGAAAGTTCTTGAAAACCAAACTGGGTCTTGAAAGTTTTGGAATTTAACATCAGAGGGTTCTGAAAGTCCTTGAATTTCAGTTGTTCAAAATCATCGTGACCACAATGTGAAATTGTTTTCACATGATGCCAGAAACGTGTAACGTGACGTGATACAACATCGAAAAAAAGCATCTGGAAGGAGTAGTTGAAAGTCATAGAAAAGTTCTTGAAATTTTTTTGCCCAAAACTGTGGCCACCCTGAATCTACTGTCTCAAACTCTTTAAACACAACTCTCAAAGCAACTACAAACATTGCTAACATGACACACAAAAGCTAGACTACTGTTCTTGTGACCAATCAACACAACCAACACAGCACTACTAATAACTTAAAGACATTACGTCCGCTTTTTTACACTATTTACACCTCTCCGTAACGTAACTGTACAACAACTGCACGTATTTTGAGCAAGCATTGCAAATTGTACCAGCAACAACTTAAAGCAACGTGGCAATTCAGCATAAAATGGACGTTAAAATTACACTGATGGTTTTGTCATATTCACAGGGTTCCTACAGCCACAAATTTGCCTGCTTTTTAATATTTTGAGACACAAAAAATCACAAGTATCTACAGTCTGTATGATCCAAGATCATTTTCCCTGACTTTTCCCCGACATTTCAAAAATAATATTTTCCCCTAACCTTTCCCAGATCACACAAATTCCCTGACCTTTTCCAGTTTTTCCTGATCTGCAGGAAGACATCCAGTTTCCTTCAGCATTTTGACCTTCTTACAGGAAGAGCATCTGTCCTGTAAAATGCAAACCCTACATTACCCCAGAAAATAGGCTGATGAAAAAGAACTGAATGCACGTAGTAGCTAAGACAAAGACGGAGTTTATAGTTTACAAAAAAGTGATGGAATAAAATGTGTCCTGCTGTGAATTAGCAATTCAAATACTAGGAGAACAGAGCAGTTTGTATGGTGATAGGCCTAAGTTACAAGTTCCTCAAGTTGTCCTGGATAATAATCATGAGCCCAGTGCTTCAACATTTATTAATTACAATGTAACATGCATAACAGTGACCAGAAGATGAACAGAAGACAAGACGAAAACAGAAGCTATAGAACCAAAACTTAATAGACTGGATGCCACTGGTTTCAGTTTGGTCAAATCAAAACATCCTATCCCATTTACATGAAAATACCAAATATTTCTAAAGAATCCATGGAATATGAATATGGCAGGCAATACACAGAATCTAATATCACTACAATCAACAGTGAACAATCATGTTTTGTAATAATAAATGGAAGAGCAAACTGAATCTCTGACCCTCTGAGCATGTGGTTATTGAGAAAAATAATGTTAACATTATATTACACACAGACTTGCAGTCAAACACTGCAGTCCAGCACACTGCATAAGCATCAACATATAGCAGATGGTTATTCTGGCAAAGGCAACAATAAAACAGCGAACTTTGACCAAACATATCACAAGCACAAACCACGTACTGAAGCAACTACTAGTCTAGCAAGTCAACTCCACAAGATATTAAACCACAGGCTATTATTCTCAGAGATTGTTAAAAATACTCAAACACAGTGATAAGAAGCAGTAGAAACCGAGGCACCAAAGATGCTGAGATGAAAACTCCAAAAATGTTAAGGGAAAATGGAAAAGGGTGTCTGTCCTTCTGCCCAATTGACTAGGAGATTTGGAGGAGAATCATAAGCTCCCCCAGTGGGCTGAAAATGGGTTTTGGTGCACTGTGAGCTTGAAAGAACACAAAAGCAATTTGTTAATTATTTGTTTTTGGCGACAGTATGCCGTTTTGAACCACCAGGTAAAATTTTAAAGATACACTAGTTGTGATTTAACGTTGGACAAAAAAAACTTACTGACACAAATTGTGTAATAATACATGGCAAAATAGCCCATGAACTGAACTAAATGCACCCGACTGGTAATCTCAATTAAACTGTCCTACATCCAATATAATGGGTAGCAGTCGGTCACAGATAACTTAAGCACAAATACAGGAGCAGGCTAACACAATTTGTGATCAATCATTATAATAAAACCTCTCCACCTTAGAACATATCACTGTTTAGTCAATACCACCAAATCATATATCATCTACAATGCATGCAAAGAGACTGGAAAATCATGTCAAATAAAATCAATCATAACCCAGCAATCACTACACAAAATGAAATGTCTGCTAGCAAATCAATATACTACTGTACAGTCTACAGTCTACATGCCCTGAGCACAATAACTGAAATGCTTTAACAGCTGTGAAAAAGAAAAGTGAAAAACAATAAATAATCCGACAACACAAACATGACAGCAATGATCAGAAGCAAACACGCCAACTCAGTACTGCATACGACCGACAAAAGCAACGTTAACATCAGCATGGTCACCGAAACACACTTAGATTCTTTGTATAATATATTATATATTCAGTTCCATCATCTGTTCAGATGGCTACAAACCCAAAACCATGCTTAGATGACTGCAAAGACTGTCTAGACCTCCAACAACTGTGCCATGCATAGTTAGGTTTCAACAACACTGACACAGTAAGAGATTGCATATCCGAAAATCATTCGAAATAGCCTCACAACTCCGTTACAAACTCAAGATAAAAACAGAGGAATTTTTTGACTCTGTGATCACAAAAGCATGTGGTAGTCGCAGTAGTAAGCTGGAACTCAGAACGAAAGACTCAAAAACTAAACTGTCTGATTAAGATTTTAGTAAGCTACAGTTCAGACAGCTATTTTACAGTTCCAGCACATTCACTGAGATCCTAAATCTACTCCTCTGTCAAACTTTTGGCATCTTTCTGACACGTCCAATACTGCACTTTCACCACAGTTTAATTAATAATGTCCACAAAAGCAAATTGTATGTATTCAACCAAAAATAAACCAAGCCATTCATTATAAATTAAATTCCATCATCAAACTGTGGGCGGAACTGCTAGGTACACTGTTACAACATGACAGGATCAACAGTCAAGAAAAAATCTAACCAAAAAAACAATCTATTGACTGTTGTGTTACTGACAACCACAGCCAATGTAATAGTTACAGCATCAAAACCCAGGGATGTAATGAAAATGTTAATTTAGGCTCGAAGAAATGGTTACGATAATAATCAGTTAACCAGGCAGACAACTGAAACTAAAATGACAGAAGCAAACCATCGCAACATTTTCCTACTTGCATTTTTCTTGCAAAATTTACATTTGATTACAACACTAATGGCACAGGAACGAATAAACAAAATGGCAGCATTCTAAACAGCAGGAAAACTGGTCAGCGATGTACACTGCTGTTCAATGACAAAAGATTGCCTAACAACAGACTGCCTAACAGTAACACAAACACAAAGCAGCAATCATAAATTGGGGTACAAAAATTACAGGCAGAGAAATTTTGTCATCAATATTAAAACTGGAATCGGACGAGACAAGCATGAGACGGATTGACCTAGACACTGTTGGTGCTGTGGAGACCGGAAATGACTCTCTGCCAGAGATCTTTCTTGCAGTACTTGGATCGACGGATCGACTGGAGCATATCATTGAACTGGGTCATGCCACCAGGAACCATACAGAATGCATTACGAGCGCTGCATACAATGCTGACAAAGTCGTCGTAGTCGGTCGGAGCAATGTGATGTAGGCGCGTCTGAGTGCACACGCCAAACCTAGTAACACATCAAAGAAATGCAGCAGTCTCAACTCACACTAAACAATGTCCATGTTTTTGTGTGGCCATCCTAACAAGATGCATTACAGATCTTGCCCATCCATGTGTTGTCTGTCCTGTACGAGCTCCTAACTCAAAATAGCCGACCACACTGGCTATCAGTGACTTAGAAGGTCATCCAAGATCGACGATTTTCATCTCATCTGTTAGGGCGTATCCACTTCCTATTAGTGAACCATAGTAACCTTGGCTGTATCTCTCACCATTTCCGAGATGACAACTTTTCCGTTGAAAAGCAGACATTTTTCCTACTCCCCTCTGTTCAACCCCAAATTTGAACATGTTTCCTTCCACTAGATTGCAGAAATTTTGCATGCATAGGTTTAAGACACATGGCTAGTTAATCGTTTTTATAGTTTTTCCCTACGACCTAATGCTTAGCCACAATACATCCGTTACAAACAGACAATGTACGACAACTGTACCATAAGCTTGACCGTTATGTAAGTACGGTTGGCCAATAAGCATAGAAAAACAAAAAGGAGTGCAAACATTTCCTAGGGCAGATGTACACTGTAACTGGCTATAGCTGTGACTCCTCTCAGAGTTATAGTCCATGAGCTAGGCAAAGTTTGTTTACCACAATACTTTTATGAAAGACCTTTGTCTCTAATTACAGAAAAACTTTGAAGGCAAGCTTGTATGCCCAGCTAAATGGTAGAAAATTGCACTTAAAGTTCGTCGGCAACGCAAAATTTGTGGGCCAAGTTTAAGGGTAGATATTGCATTTTACATTTACCCTACGCTTAAACTTGGCACGCAAATTCTGAGCTCCCGACAAACTTGCAAATGCAATTCTCTACCATTTAGCTGGGCATACAAGCTTGGCTTCAAAGTTTTTCTGTAATTAGAGACAAAGGTCTTTCATAAAAGTATTGTGGTAAACAAACTTTGCCTAGCTGATGGACTATAACTCTGAGAGGAGTCACAGCTATAGCCAGTTACAGTGTACATCTGCCCTAGGAAATGTTTGCACTCGTTTTAGTTTTTCTATGCTTATTGGCCAACCGTACTTACATAACGGTCAAGCTTATGGTACAGTTGTCGTCCATTGTCTGTTTGTAACGGATGTATTGTGGCTAAGCATTAGGTCGTAGGGAAAAACTATAAAAACGATTAACTAGCCATGTGTCTTAAACCTATGCATGCAAAATTTCTGCAATCTAGTTGAAGGAAACATGTTCAAATTTGGGGTTGAACAGAGGGGAGTAGGAAAAATGTCTGCTTTTCAACGGAAAAGTTGTCATATCTCGGAAATGGTGAGAGATACAGCCGAGGTTACTATTCGCTATCCACTGTCCAGTTTGTTTTCTCACAGCTGTCAGTGAAACTATAAAAATGTCACTCATGTTGTGCAGTCATCCATTTAGCTATGCACTGCATTCCGCAACCCTAACCTTAATAGTCCATGAGCTAGACTTCCAAATATGACAAAAGTTTACCACTTCGGGGGTGTTGAATCCACTGTTTTTTAAAGACCTATGTCCCTAGACTCCCTATTTACAGAAAAACTTTGAAGCCAAGCTTGTATGCCCAGCTAAATGGTAGAAAATTGCACTTAAAGTTCGTCGGCAACGCAAAATTTGTGAGCCAAGTTTAAGGGTAGATATTGCATTTTACATTTACCCTACGCTTAAACTTGGCACGCAAATTCTGAGCTCCCGACAAACTTTCAAATGCAATTAGCTAAATGGATGACTGCACAACATGAGTGACATTTTTATAGTTTCACTGACAGCTGTGAGAAAACAAACTGGACAGTGAGCATGCACTATTGGCGACAGATAATACCACCCCATGCAACTTATTACTAAAAATACAAAGAAATCAACAGTAAAAACATGCAGTATCTACTTCCCTTAGTTCTTACTTAACAAGCTGATCAAAAGTTGAAATGCATTGCACGCCCCAGGGTTTTTCCACCTCTCAGAAATGTTGGAGATTGACCTTCTGACAAGAAATTTATGTAAAAAAACCTGTTCAGTTTATACAGGCTACAGTGTAAGGGTGACATCGTGGTTGTAGATATAAAACAGCACAAAAATTCAAACTTTACCATTACACAGTCAGCAAAGTTCTTCTGACATTGCCCCACGTGAACGGATTTTCACCAAATTTTGCACATCAGGAGATATGCTGGATGTAATCATCTGTACAAATTTTGGTTCGGAAAAATTAAGGGGTTTAGGATATATGTGGGGTCGAATTTTGGGTTCTCCCATTGAAATGGCTGGTCACCCTTACAACAATGCTGCGCTACCGCACAGCCTGTGATGTAACACACACAGCTAGACTACTTTTTTGACACCAGAACTACAAAAGCAGTCTTATTACTAACTTAATGACTTCACATCTGCTTTTTATCACTATTCACAACTCTCCGTAACACAACTACAACTGCGACACTTCACCAACACTATCAAAGCAATGACAACACGGAGAAAACTTCAAGCATCATACGAATAATCTTAACAGACAGAAGCTTACATCTGGAGACATTTCTGTAGGAGTGGGTTGAGCAGCGGAAGACGTATTTGCTGGGTGACTTGAGTGACGCTGCTGGCAGCGAGAAAGTTCGCCGACTCAATGGCAATGTCAAGCAGCACAAATGGACTGACGATGGCGTTGATGACACTCGCACAGAACTGCTGCAGGTAGCCTGTGCCTACAGCACATGGACATCAGACAGGCCATAAGTTCTATGACCTAGCATTGTTATATATAGTATAACAATTGTGACCAGAAAGTGGTGGGTTAACCTTGATCGCATCAACGAAGTTACCATACATCGAGCTGGGTTAGTATTGAGATAGATGACCCCACTGACCATACATGGATATACCATAATGTATTTAACCAAGCCAGCCAGGCGACTCAGCCTAACAATACTCCGTTGGTAGGCTAAATAAGTGCTGGCCGTGATTACAGCCACAGCAAGAAAATAAACAGCAAGCTTTGTGTAACGGTACAGGGCCTGTGACCAAGAGTGACGGCATATGGTGAAAGGTGCTGGCAGTCTTATGCTAGCTCAATTGCTTTGCTGGCTAAAAGTTCTGCAAAAAGCGATGAGATCACATGCAAATGACCTCAGTCTATGCATAAATCTTTTTCTTCCTTTCAGCATGCAAAAATTTTTTAGTTGTCATAGTCATTAACAAATGGCCTTTTTCATACACAAATACCAGAAAAGTTTTTTCAAGCAACAAGACACTGAAAACTACGTCATTACTACTACTAAGTACTACTTTCAAGTATTGCATAATCAGACAATTATTCAGCAGTTGGTCTGGTTTATGGCAAGTTAAGCAAACAATTGTGAAATTGTTCGAGTAAGATATCAACAGGTTGGACGACCTTCCCCCAAACAAATTAACACCCATTAGCAGCTAGCACCGAGCATGACAAAACATAATTTATATTGCAAGTGAAGCAGATAAAGATCAGCATACCTAACATGCATGAGATGCCTAGCAGCCACTTGACCTCTTCCCCATGTGGCGGGTTACGTGCATACTTGATGTGTGGCCGATCATCGTGCACACGCTTGGCGAGGGTCTCTAAGGCCAGCATGCCGACACGGAACGTTGCCAGCAGAAAGTTGTCTGCATTGGCAGGTGCATCATCCATTGCATTCACCACTGGCTGCTGCTGCTGAATAGCAAGGTTCATGCCGGCTGGCTCCACTCCCACATCCACCGGCTGTGCGTTGCCCCCGGCGTAACTCGGTGGCACTGGCAGGCCCGGTGGCATAGGCGCCAGGTAGGCAAACTGCATCGGGGTGCGTACCGGCGGCATCCCAGCATGGTAGACGGCAGGTGGTCCAGTCAGGTACCCAGGGGGAGTCATGCCGACTGACTGCGAGGCGGAAGGCAGAGGGACTGGAACTGATGGGGCAGGTGGTCCGGTGTATTGGCCCTGGTATGGACACCGAACCAGATGGCCTGGCACATTGTGCTGCTGGACTGGCATGGGGTAGAATGACGGGAAGTTGGGGGGTCTGGTCTGTGCTGTGCCAGGCTGGTTCCCCGTTGCCATCGGATGAACGTATGCGTATGGACCGTAGACATGTTGCAACAGCTGCATCTGATGTGGAGAAACGAATGGCATCGCCCCAGGCTGATAAGTGCCCATTCCTCCAGCCACTGGTGCCACTGTGCCGCTGTTTTGTGGTCCCATCTGCATCAGTGCGATGTTGTCGGGCACGGGCGGCTGAGGAACTGGGGGTCCGGGCATGTTGATGTCATGCGGAAATGTCATGGACACAGCTGCAGCTGATGACGTAGAAGCACTGGGCACTGAGTAATGCTGGTGGTGACCGGGGCCAGGACCAGAGGCTGTCCGTTCCTCATACAGCTCATACCATCTGGACACATATTACACATGCAACAGCTGATGAGCCAGCACAATACACAGCAGCTCATCTACTGCAACCACAGCATCAACATATTAACAGTCAGCACCAACCAGGGGCAAATCTGCACACATAAAAATGAACCACATCTACTAGTTACTACAGTCTATTAGACTGCATTATCAATACAAAAATTGCTGTGACCAAAACATAAGAAGCTAACAGTCCACATCCATGCCAGTCAAGTTTTCTTATTGATATTAAGACCAAGAAATACAGCTTACTGGTAGTACTGAAAATACCACTGATACTGTAAGACCTCGTATAAACAGACACTTTGACCCACATCGTCCTGATTCCCTTACAGCATGCACAAACATACTTGTGATTGATGAACCAATCGGGTAGTAAAACCCGGCCAGTAACAGATGATAACGAATCATTCTCTAGCAGAAAAATAACAATGAGGCAAATCTGCTTGAACCACTGGTATCCAACGGCCTACCTTCAATCACTGTAGAATTTTTTTAGACTTCTTAAGCTTGTTAGTTTCGAGTTTCATTTATAGATCTTTGTTTTTGTTTACTTTTCTGTTTGATTTTGAGCAGAGTTTGATTGATTAATTAGCATCAAAACTGACATACATGACAATGACCTAACAGGAGTGTAACTACAAGAAGCCCAGCTGTCGCTAGGATAGCCAAACCATACTTCAAAGTCATCCAAGGTCGATGATTTTAGACAAGCCCTATCTCACACTATTTAGCCACAATAGCGCATACTGACCTTCAAGGTCATCCAAGATCAATGATTTTTATCTAATCTGACAGGGCGCATGCCACTTCCTATTAGTGATTAATAGCAACTTTGGCTGGGCTGTATCCCTCACCGTTTCCAAGATATAACCAGTTTTCCGTTGAAAAACACATTTTTCTACCCCCCCTTTATTCAACTCCAGATTTGAAAATGTTCCCCTTGGAGTAGATAACTGAAATTCTGCATGCCCAAGTTTAACACACATGGCTAATTATTCGTGTAAAAAGTTTTCCCCTACGACTTGCCAATTAGCCAGAGTATGTCCATTAGACACGAATGGGCAGAAAGACGGACGACAACCATGACAATAGCTCAACCGTTACTCAAGTACAATCGACTAAAAAGTAATTGACTGATGAATCAATCCGTCAATCAAGGAATCATGATTGAACAAAACAAACATTACCTTTTAGCAACTTCAAAGAGCACTTCAGGACAGACTCCGCCTTCCTTTGCAGTATTTTCAACGGACAGGCATGCCCTCTGCAGCATCTCACTACTCTGTTCCTTGCACTGTAGCAAAGCCCGTGAGATCTCCTGCGGATTCAGAGCATGGGCGTGTGATAGACAAGACAAGGCAAGCTCCGACGCTGCTCTCACCATGTGAGGGTCACGACACCGGGACGCTCGGTCAGCCAATGACGCTGCCTCCTGCGGGGTCAGGTGACCCTCCCACGTCTTGATCAGCACATCTATTGCTTGGTAGCCAATCTCAATAGCCTGACCTACACACCACAATTATAATAACAATATTAATAACTAGACCGTCGCATCTTGTGCGAGGTTGAATCTGTCCGCAGTAACTGTAATAGTTATAGCAACCACGTCAGCATCAGCCAATAACTATAAGCTTAGCTGGGCCTGCTATTAGCATCATGGTCTTATCTCGCAATGGTAAAACATCAGAAAATCCAGTCCTGTGACCCATGACCTTGAAATTCCGTAGGGTTCAATACTGCAGTTGTTAAGGTATGTGTACATGCAAAATTTCATCAAGAAAAGTATAGGTGTTTATGAGTTAACAGAGAAACAAAGAACTTTGCTACAATGCTGAAAGCAATACAGCAGTCGCTACCTCGGACAGTAATAATCACATTTCTGCAATGCCATCAGGTCATGACTTCAGAAGCACTAAATCAATGTCTCACTGTCTACCAAGCATGGTTTGAACATGAAAAACTGCTACAGTAATTGTTACGACTGCTCTCACTACAACTACTGCTGATATGAAAACTATTAGTGTTTAGCTAGATGCTAAAGAAAAAAAACAAAAAATGTTGCAGCAAAAATAAATGTCTATCAAAATAAAACAATATACCACAATTACAGTCAATACCTAATTAACGACTGTGCAAGTAGCATAATCAATTATAAGGGGCATGCCAAAAACAAAAAAAAGTGCGGCATTTGTTTGCACGTAAATAGTGATAGTTCAGTTTGTTGTATCAATAACAAAAAAGCCACACACGTATTGCATATGCAAGAAAATGCCAAAATTCACACAAAAGCGTAATTCCCACACAGGAATGTGTTAACTCCAGTGAATAGCAGTGTAACTATGACAGTCAGCAGAAACCTGTGATCCACGACACATGAGAGGAGTAGGTTCTTGAGAGCCAGTTAGGTGAGACACAGTTGTTCAGACCGAGAGCATAGAGGCCGATCTGGAATGCAGACAGGTGCAGGGCTCGATGAGTCTGTGTGTTGCTGGTCGCTGGAGACTGGTTGATGAACAGTGACGTAGAACTGTTGCCCCCAGCTTTCACTAGAACCGTCTTTGCCAGCTCAAACATGAAGTGAGCCGATGCCTCACTTGGCTGATTGGGCAAAATCGGCATCATGCGACTTTTGCTTGACTTGTACCTAGACACATATGCAATGTCGACTGTAATGTCAATCAATATATTATCAGCTGTAATTTTTTTTCCTTACTTTTGTGTCCGTTTTGTGTGTACATACGCATTTCTATGTCTTGTTTCTGTCTGTCTGCTTATATGAGCCACGTTGCCTGATTCAAATGTAATGAAATGAAATGAATCAATCAACAGCACATTAATTAACAAATGTTGCAAAATACTTTGCCACTGAAGTAAAATAATGCAATTTTGACTGTCACAGGACTTGAGTAATGAGGATTATCCATTTCTGTAACCTAGTTTTTAGCTCATCTTTGCACCAACCCATCCACTCCTTGTCACCTTGTGAATCAGATTTAACGGGCTTCTTGCTGACATTGTGTGCTAAAAAAATTTTACATACTCATTTACTTATTAAACACTTAGCTAATGCTCAAATAGAAAAAACGTGATGATTTAAGAACAATGCACAAATTTACATGGCTAGCTTGACAAGATGTAAGTATTTGGCAAATGGCCTGCTCCATCAATCCATTTTTTAATACACAGCAAATCCTGCAAAAATGCCCACTAAACAGAAATAGAAAGTAGCAACATTAGTGTGATGAAAACAAACCGTGCTCCTTTGCCGTTAATGACAGATGCACGTGAGTATTGGTAGTAGGATGGAGCAGCACTGCTAGCTTCATTGTTTGCCAAGGCACTACATACAGAAAATATCACACATGACAACTATAAAGCAGTCAGAGCCCGCACACCTCCACCAAGGCAATGTTGTTCGCTAGATGGCTGCACCATCTTCGGTTTTGCAGCGGTTTCCCTTATGCCCCATTGAAAGCAATGGTAACGAAAATTTCAAAGTGATCCAGAATCCAAGATTCCTTCCAGATCACCCCCAAAATTGAACCACTTGTAGTTTTTGCCATTCCCGACATGCCCTCAAAATTTCAGAAAGATCCTTCCAGAACTTTTTGAGTTATCTTGCTAACACACAAACAGACAGACAGACAGACAAACAAACAAACAAAGTCTGGCAAAAACATTACCTCCTTGTCGGAGGTAATAAGTTAGCAGACTCAAACTTTCTTCATGCAATGAAATTTGCCTGAGTGATGATTTGAGCAGACTCAGTGTGTTGGGTGGTCTAGAATAAATGCAAATTTGAGTGGCATTCATTGATCAATCGGCCATAAATAAATAAACATGCAATCTCGAGGTAATACGCATTCTCTGCCATCAGCCGAGACTTCCAATTTTATTAAACGTTTAACTACAAAGGCTCTTTTTAGTAGCTTCTACATTACTGCACATATTGTTATGCCTTTATATGCATATGTATTGCTACTGAAAAAACAGAAAAATACATCAGTTGTTTTTTTTCCTATTGTGTGACTGTCAAAGTCAATTAGAGGCAACTTATATACATAATATTTTACTTACCGGTACTTGAACTACTAGTCTAACACTGCGACAACATACATACCTATCAGCATCGTTTGACTGATTCTTCAATGGTCCACGCGGCTGCTGCGCCTGCTGTACCACGTGCTTACAGCCAGAGCTACTGGAGTCGACCGAGTCACTGTGACTGCTGCCAGAATCACTGCCGGGTCCAGCGTGATGCCCTGCTGCAGTAGCCCCACCACTGCCACCGGTGAAGTTACGCCGAACCAGTGTGGGAGAATTGTCACTCGATGTTGTCTCTGGTGCACTGCTGTCAACGCTCGCCATCCCTACGCACCAACAGGTGCATTAACATTAGCTCAATCAGTGGTACTGCAGCAGGAACAGGAAGGGCAATTACTCCTACCCCACCCTAAATTTCAACCTGTCAGAAAAATGTATTCTTGTCAAAAATTTTTTTTCCAAAAATTCAAAATTCGAAGCTCGAAATCCCCCACTTTGTAGAAATTTAAAAACAAAATTGAAATTCTGAGCACCCGTGATTTTTTCTGAAGAAAACTGCAGCCATCTCCCTAAAAATTGCAACTAACTGTCCCAATTTTGTGAACCCACAATGCTGCTTGGCTGAATAATAATGTCACTGTAAGTCCAGATGTGACATGTGCCGAGAACAGCCTGCTGTGTAATCACGCTGTAAACCATAACCAAACATCTGTGAAAAATATCTGTCACTTCTGATGCCAAGGAAGCTTGATCTTTTACATTCAGAAATGGCGCACCTACCAAGACGAATATTCACAGCAATTTAGGCTATAAAAGTAATGATCAAAACATTCTAACCGACAGAAGGTTTCTTTGCAGTTCTGAGATTGGTGCAGCGAAATTTAGCCTCCCAGGCCTTGAAATCACCACTCCCCTCAGTGTCATCATCCAGTGTTGAACCATCAGCCGAACGACTAAAATATACATACATCAGTTATGACATAATAGCCAGTGAAACAGCTGAGAGGAAAACAAGAAGAAAATATCCATGCAACGTAAGCCATAGATAAGTACATCAAACTTTCCAAACTTACTAATTTTACGACAACATCATGTGCAATCTTAGATATCTACCATTACACAAATTACAGAGGATTTCTCCAAAAAAATTGACATAATAGTACAGTAAAATATAACACAGCTGTTACACCAATCTTGGCTAACATTTAATTGTTGCTAAACAAAGCCAAAAAAGCAATAAAACTAAACAGAATACGTTAAATATGTAACTTTCAACAGCTGGTAACTGGACTTTCATGGTTGCTTGACCTTATGTCTAAAACAGTTGGTCAGAGAAGATAACAACATCTTGGTCACTGTCGACCTTCTGCCAATGTCTCACGGTGATTTCCAGTCAGATCTCGCGATCTGAACCATTACCAGTCGAACTGCTAAACTACTTTATGCTTTAAACTGCCAAACAATTGAAGTAGCTTCCTATGTAGTAGTAGGCAATTACGACTGACTGATTGATTGCAACAAATATCTACAAATTTAAAAAAATAAAGGTAACAGTCAGAATATAGCTCTTTAGAAGATTGAACCCCTCACAAAGCTATGGAGCATTACATGCCATAAGGGATCACACAGTGTTACCTGCTACCCAACAGGTGAATGCACTGCACCTTAGCCCCAGCCAGATAAACCAGTACTCGATTTACCTACCCAAAAGGATGGAAGGCTGAGTTGACCTAGAAAGCTGGTTACATACCAAGATGGTTTACCTGCCCGCAGGCAGTCATCCATCGCAGTACTAACCCAACCTGGCATACAGTAACTTCGTTGATCAAATGAAACCCGTTACCTGAGCAATGCTGATGACTTTGACTTAGTTCTGCTGCCCTGCGAACAAGCCACCGCAGCAGCATCTGCAGCAGCCTCGGTCTTTGGTTCATCCTGGCTGTCGGCGCCTAGACCTTCATCGCCTGCCATCAGTCCATCAGCCGCATCCACTGACACTGCTGCTGTACCATGCTTTGCAGACAATGACACTGACGACACCACGTAGTTGGACATGTCAGGATCACTCGGTGACGCTTTATACAACTGGTGCACTTCCTTGTCCAGCAGTTTCTCCATTATCTGTCACAATTAAATGCATCGATACACTACTGTATAAATGCATCATATTATGTAGATAATCAAACTTTAGACAGTCATAAAATGCTACCAAATGTGTTTATAGCAATGCCCAAAAAACTTCTGTTTGACCAAATACAAAATAAAATTTTAATGTTTTAACACCATCAGTAAGTTCTTACAGTAGTAATAGTGATGACACACTGGCCAGTTTCAGGCGCCTGTTTCTGGTGCCAGTCAGTCTGTCATACTTTTCTGGTGCCAGATTTTTCTGGTGACAGAAACCGGCGCCAGATAGAACATGTTCAATTTCAGGCCGACAACTAGCCGGAAAGCTGAACTGTGATTGGTCAGTCTGAGCAGATGACAACACTGCTTGTTTGCAAACAAAAAAGGAGCGGTATTTAGTTTACCGGTAAGTTGCTTTTTCTTTAAATTTTTTTTCAACAACCTGAATGCTAAAACAGCAGCTATAACATCATCATTTTCAAAGTTCACAAAATCAGCATACATTTCTGTTTTTTTTCTACCAGTATCATTTGCCAAATTGTCGGCTAAGTGTGTCATGGTTTCTGGCACCAGACAACTGGCATCTGTTTCTGGCGCCAGAAACAAGTGCCAGAAAATGGTCAATGTGTCATCAACTTTATCTAATAGCATTAACTACAGTACTTTAACGTTACTGGAGGGGGATGAGAAAAGACATAAAGACTATAAAAACCAGTGGCAACAAATGCAGTTGGGCAGCTAGCCTAATGCGGAGTAATTGTATATGTCAGCCAGTTTAACAGAAAACAAACCTACTACTTGTAAGCAGATCAGGACAAATAATAGCAAGCAACAATATCTGCACAACACATGTGAAATATAGAGTAATTATATTACTGATCTATCAGTTACTAAAGAAAAATTTCTCACAAAAAGTAATAACATAATTACAATTCACAAGAAGAGATACAGACCCTTTTCAGCTTGGCAGGATCGTCTTTATACTGAACGAGCATTGCTACAGCCAGTTCACCTTTCTGCCTGCGAGTGCCTTCACACAGCAACGGATGCTCCGCCTCCGAAACATTACCCTTCAACCCTACAGCATACAGTGACAAGTAAACCTGTAAGCACTGTCCTGACATGTACGCAGTCATCCATCTAGCTGCTGATGTGTGCAGTAAATAAAGCTGCCAGATACTAAGATACATGGGCTGCATAAATCTGCCTGTTGCAAATAAACGTGTATGCAACATATGCATCATTTCTGGATGTTTCTGACATCTGATGACCATCCTCAGCTTTCTATCTAAAAGTTTTCTCACCGCATAGTCAGTTAATACTTCTGCCCCAGACAACACTCACACAAATATTAGACTTGCTAAACTTTTGGAGAAATGGACAAAACCGGTAATGTGGCTTATTGGCATGGCTGCATCACAACAGAGCAAATAAAAATTAATCACAACTGGAAACCAGAATAATCAAACACAAAAAGACTGATTGTTACTGCTTACAACATAACACCATCTCTGACTCGTGCACTTTATGGAAGCTTAGCAATAAGAATGGGCAAACAAAAAGTCTGCTTCCAAACTGAACTAAACATCACATTACAATGAGAGCAAGTTGAGACTGACCAAGAGCAGCAACAGCCGCCTCAAAGCCGAGCCTCTCATCCTGTGCTGTCAACAGCTGAGCTCCTGACTGCTGGCCTGATCCATTGCTGGACCTCGCAGCTACAATGTAGTAAACAAACAAACATTATCACACCAAGCTCAATCTCCAATATTAAACATTATCCACTGCACGATTTTATGGGAGCATGCAGGGTGCTCGTTAAAAATAGTTTTGAAAATTTAAGATCTCAGTCCTCAAGTTGTTCTGCTGTTCATCATATAAACACAATTTTAGAAAATTTTATCAAGATTTTTACTATATATTCAGAGGTCATTCAAGCAACTTCAAATACCAAATATAAACCTGCAAAAGGACTGCTGCATATGTATTACATGACATCCATGTTTGTTTAAACAGCACTCCTACTTAATTTAGTTAGTAATATCTCTTGTAAAAATAAGCAACCACATATGACACTGTTTAACTGATTTGCTGTTACATATAATTTCCATGTATTAGACATAGGTTTATGGTACTTCTACAACACTAAAAAATAAATGTCAGCCATAGAAAAACAACTAGAACCATTGTAGCATTTCTGTTTCAAATTTCCACGTCAGTTTTTACAATGTCTATAAGTTTGTAGTTTCTGCTTTGGTGCACTGTAAACTGAGCATGTACACTGCACAATGACTAAAACTGAAACTGAAAGTGGGATTTCCCACATACCTTGGCTGGCACAGAGTGAGTCAAAGATAAAACTGGCAAGAATGATAGGCAGCAGTGCATCTCCCCGGGTTTTGAGTCGGCCATCACGCAACTTCTCTGCTCGGTCACGGATCAAAGACAACTCTGCCGAGCCGAGAGGCAACTTCTTCAGCTGACTCGCCAGCTCTGACTCCTGGTACGCCAACTTCACCTGCACACCAAACCAACATGCCATCCACCATATACCACTTACACTGCATCTCAAAAAAACATCACCCTTTTCATTTTTGTAATATATTTGTCAGATTTCAGGCACTTTTGCTAATTTTTGGCAGAAACGTACCCCCAGGAAATTTGCAGTAAACATATATACACGGCCTCATTCAGATCTGGCTTTACATGTTCAACTGCACCTTACAAAATGAGCGATCTGACATCTCATTAAGTTATAACAAATATAAAAAGTTTTATATATTAAGTTATGTTTTTTCATAGACATAGTGTAGTAACTTATTCAGTATTGTCCAGAGTAGGCTGACATATTGCACAGCAATCCACCTAGCTATGCACTGCACTGTCTAACCATAACCCCAAACCTAAACCGGATTTTTCAACCTACTAATCTAGCTGCTAGTGTAATCGAGAACATTCACACCAGTTTTGGCTCTTCTGTGCCTTCTTGGCAAATATGGAGCCCGCATGAAACAGACAGGACAGATAAACAGACATAAAGGTAGGCAAGACACCCACACTGTGGCCTATTATGAGAGCCAAACAGTAATGCAACAAAACAAGCACTTTGCATATATTTACCAAAACTGAACCAATTAACAACACAACTCAGATTAACATCTTTACATTCACCATCCAAACAAGAACTTGATTCAGAAACAACTACTTCACTTAACTTACAAAATTCATCACACAATGAAAATAAATTGAACCAGTTTTGATCTAAGCACGAAAACGTGCTATAAGTAACATTTTCCCAACAGACACACTACAAATTCCACTTCACTTATTATGTGGGCATCGTAAAAAAGCCACATTAAGGGTAATGTCCATCTGCTCCAAAAGCAACAGCAAAAAACAAATTTTAAACAACCAAAACTTATGTGAATGTTTCCAGAAAAAGAACCGGAATGCCAATTTTCGGTTCAAATGATCAAATATCAAGGTCAGTGTTGAACACTGAGCAGCATAGTTGGCAGAGCTCTGTATATTGCAGTTATTACTCATACGTTGGCAGAGAACTGATGATATCATCTCATCTGCTTTATAAAAGCTGAAAAACCAAGTGGCAGACCACGCAAAGTAGCAAAACATCAAAGCAAATCTCAAGAGTTTGAGTCCGCCATTCCGAGGGGCCACCAATAGCCTCTTTCAGTCAATGACAAAACCATACTTACTAACTGCTAAACTGACCCTAACCCTAACCATGGCAGCCCTGCGAAATGGCAAGCCGATACCAACCTCAAGAGACTTGCTGGCGGCTGGTGGGCGTGTCATCTCCATGCCGTGCAGGCCGATACGAAACGCCAAGTGCCGGGTCTCTGGCTCTTCCAACAGCACAGTGCACAGAAATGACACCTTAGCCAGCGTGCTGCCGGCAAATGACACCACTGCTGCTTTCCTTGCCTTCTCACCTAACGACATATGCATGCACACAATATTTATAACACACAGACGTCCTTTATAGATGACCCCATACAGCAACCAAGTAAAATGTGCTGAGATGGCATTTGAAAGAGCAGATTAACGAGGTGTGGATGTTAAAAAATAGCATTCCAGATTTGAAAACAGCATAATTAAAATCATAACAATCTATGGACATACACGATGTTTCACAAAAAGGACCCCTTTTGTTTTTTTCATAATTTACTCAAATTATGAGCAGTTTACATAAAAATTTTTACCTGTTGTAGCTGAAGAAATACTATTTTGAAATATCTGAACAAAATATGGCAGTTGATTAAATATTCTTTGCTAGTCATGATGTAACGCTGACGTCATAATGTGTCACAGGTACAAACTTGCTAGTCTCAACTGGTGCTGTCAGTTGCTACCCTGCTTCGATAGTGAACTTAAACTGGTTTGCTAATGAAAAATGCTTATCATGTCAACACTGAGCAACATGAAAACACGAAATCGGGCATCTTGTGATCCAAAAACTCAACATCTTGCAATCTCGGTGTGATAGTGCACTGTCTTGCTCGAACATGTGAAAGACCAACTATCCCCACAGACACGTAAATTTGATCGCTCTGCATGTTTTTGTGGCTGCAACTGTAAAACTTCAAATAGTTGACACCAACGAACCAGATTTTTCACCATTGAAATAGGGTAGCAACTGGTAGCACCAATTGGGATTAGCCTGTTTGTACCCGTGACACATTATAATGTCAGCGTTACATCACGACTAGCAAAGAATATTCAATCAACTGCCATGTTTTGTTAAAACATTTCGAATTAGTATTTATTCAGCTAGAACTGATAAAAATTTCATGCAGATTGCTCATCATTTGAGTAAATTATGAAAAAACAAAAAGGGGTCAATTTTTATGAAACACTACACGTATAAACTGAAGGTTTAACCGATCGTGAGCAAAAGCGGACAAGACAATAAGTATTAAGTAACATGTAAAATAGCCACAAAAGAATGGCAGACACCAAAAAACTGAACACGACAATCACAATTACTTACGGCAAAAAATGACAATTTTCTAGTCACTCAGGCTCGGACGAGCTCTCCTTGAAGGAAACTTCTGGTGGTGTCATTTCTGCAGGGCTGTTTACGAACTAGTTGACTAGGTTAGAGAATGTGCTTAAAAAACTTACTTTTAACAATTATGACAAAACCATTTGCAAACAGTGGTGGTGTAGCGAAGAGAAAGAAGAAACAGCAACGAGGGTGGGGAAAAATTATCCTCTCGTTGCAAAAATTTATTTTTTTTTTAATTTAGAGGCAAAATTAAAATTCTGAGCACCCATAATCTCCTCTGTTGGAAATTTGCAGCTGTTTGTCAGAAATCTGTAGTACTTGTCAAACAAGAAATATGAGCTAATGCTCATGAGACAAAGTCATCGATGTTGACATATCTAAGAAGCTCGTCGCCAGTGCTTGTTATGATAAGCAGCATGTCTGTGCCTATCTGCAACCATTTTCACGTCAGACGAGCATATAGTGGCAAAATAACATCTTTTTAGAGGGCTTCCCCTCTTTTGCCCCTTTGTTTGAGGGGATCCCCTTTACCCAGCGGCATAAAATTTTGTCACGAAATACTAGAGACTCTAGGCTATCATATGGTGAAACCCCGAAATCTCTATCTCACCTGGTCTTGGATTGCTACCGGGTCGTGACGAACGGACAGACAGACGAACAGACAGAATTACCGTAGCTAACACGCGCCATAGCTATGCTAGTTCTCGCGCGTAAAAACTGCAGCTTCCGGCCCCGCCTACCAGTACTTTTTTTTAACCCACAATGCCGCTGTGAGCAAATATGTGTCCGCTGCAGCATTTGAGAGAAAAATACCTCTAGGATGATGAACAGGATGCTCCTGTACATGAACAGTGTCTGAGGATGCGGAAGCTGACAACATCTCCTCAGCCAACTGTTTAGCTAACCTGCATGCTTCCCTCGTATATCCATGAGTATGCAAAGCCTCAGCCAGCGCAAACAATATCTACAATAATATCATAACTATGTTTTGTACCTTCAATAACAGACTCTCTACAGGACAATGTCATAATTGGTGTACTGCAGTTGCTTCTGCAGAAAATGTGACTAAACGTTAAAAAATTCAATCTGATTAATACAGTGATGAAAGCATCATGCATGCGAACTAACTAAACTAGCATCAGCAACAGATAACAAAACAAAATTTACAACTGCATTTAGTGCACTGCAGCTACTGGTTTGACCAATATGCCCATAAAATATATCTAAAACATAGCCAAATATGTGCCAAAAATATTGCAACCAAATAATTATTGGTATGTACTAACTAGATCTATGTAAATACTTTCAGCTTCTGTAACAACTTACTGAAATATCTGACCTTGCCATGACCATGACCTTGACCTGATGACCATGAATTACTAATCAGCTCATCTAACACTGTATAAAATACGTGAATGTCATTCTCATAGACTTATTCCGGGTTACTGTGGTCATAAACGATAAACTTGCAGGAGCACACTTTTTACAGCAGATTTCCTTCAAATTTGCCCAATCAACATAAGCACGAAATAAAGGTATTAAAAATTAAGCAAAATAATGGCACACAAAGCTACATGTTATTATAAACATTTCTGTAAAAAGCTTACGTCTGATTGATTCTTGATCTTTGATGACTCGGAGCTGTTTCTATCACAGGTAGTTAGCGATTTACTCAGCTCATGACAGAGCTGTTCATCGACAGAGCCGGACGAGATTGCAGCTTTCAGATCCCTCGAGTCTGATCTACCAGTGGGGTCAGAGTCATACGACGAAGTGTTTGGCTCGTGGTCAGACCTGTGAGTGACGTAGCTGCGAGGACAGACGATCGAGTGATGATAACGCTCAGAAGGCATCAGAACCTTACGCCTGTGCTCCTTCATGCGGACGGTGCAATGCATATCAGCATGGCTTGTATTACTGGCTACACTGTCGACAACGGAAGACTCCTGCTGGATGGATGTGAGTGGGGACCTTGGTGTCAGCCCCTGAACGCTGCTGCTGTTTGAGCTCCAGGGACCACGGCACCCCACCAGCTCGCGCACACCGGCCGGCAGAGCAATGTCAGACCAGTCTAACTGACAGGCTTCGATGGCAGGCTTGAAGCCGACGAACTCCCCATCTGCACGCCGAGCCGATGATGAACTGCTGGAGTGGTTTGGTGGAGGTGTCAACCTGATGATGTGAGCCTTACGCAGTCTGTCCAGACATTGGGCCTGCCAGTGTGCCAGCTGTGTTGACAGACTGCTCCGCTGTGCTGCACTCAGTGCCGGGTTCAATGTCGCCAAGCGCCACAGTGCGACGACCTCATCACACAGCCCAGCCGCCGCGTGCGCAGCCATCGTGCTCGATGTACCGCCTCCCGACCCCTGACCCCCGCCTCGGTTGCCATGAAAACCTGCTCCGGCGTTGCCGTGGTGATGATGACCAGTCTTGTTGTTGTACCACCATGCAAGAATCTGCAACCAACGCCGTCCATCACATACACGCCCACTAAATATTCATCTACATTTGTTATAATCCATAATCCACTATCTCAGCAGATGTTAAAAAAGATGGAGTTGGCAGAACAAGACAGCTGGATGGACAGAAGTAGTATGTGGCTTATGACAAAGCATAAGTGACTGAAACACTACTACCAAAAATTAAGTGTGGCTATAAATTTCAACAACAAATTATGCTAACTGATGCAACAAGTGCCACATTTCAACTGACTAAAAATGCGTTATCAGTTGAGTTTTTCAATAAATGCAGAATATTCAATTAATGAGCTACAAAACGTATCCAAGCCTATTTGTCACACACCCTGCCAGCTCAGTTTAAAACCTGTGAAAACATTCAAATGATAACCTGATCGCAAGCGAGCAGTTCTTCAGTAATGATGTCCAACAGAGTAACAGCATTGGAGTCGTTTCGGCGAAACATCTCTCTAACGATCGAGAGGAGATTCCAGATTCCCTCCGGTTCACGGCCGCGCAATGGGCGCAGTATGGTCTGCCACTCAGTGGCCGCCGGAGGAGCAGAACTACTCAAGTAGTTTACATCACTGTTGAAACAAACAAATCGACAGCAGCTGATGAAACTATTAAAACTGGAAAAATTAACAATAATTCACACAATTAATCATTTCATATTTTAATGAGTAAGAAAAATTCGGTTTCAAATTTTCACTAAAGTCAAATCATGTAGGAAGTATTTCAATGTGGAAACCATTTGGTTGTTTACATTTACAAACACCAAAACTGTACAGAGAATATGAACATTTAATTCAGTCTGCATCCTACGAAACTGAATAAAAAATGTTAGCACTCAAAGTAACAAGCTGACTAGTGCAAGACTGGATTCCTTATGGCACTGAAAGAATACTTATTAAAGTTACCTGAGAACCATTGGAGAAGGAATGCAGAATTTGCTTAACGTCTTCTTTATGTTTTCATGCAAAGCATTCTCATCGAGACACCAAGTTGTTGGATCAGCAGCAGACGGACCAGCTGTCGGGTCTATGTAACACAAACCGAACACTAATTCTACATGGTGTTTCATAAAAAGGCACCCTTTTTGTTTCTTTTGTAACTCAGTTGAATGGTGATCAATTTGCATGAAATTTTTACCACATGTAGTTCAAGAAATACCAATTCAAAATATTTCAACAAAATGTGGCCATTAGTAAAATATTCTTTGCTAGTCATGATGTAACACTGACATCATAATGTGTTGCGAGTACAAACTGGCTTGTCTCAACTGGTTCTGTCAGTTGCTACCCTGCTTCGATAGTGAACTTTATCCTGTTCACTGATGAAAAATGATCATCGTATCAGCACTAAGCAACATGGGGGAATAAAATCAGGCATGTCGAAAACCGAAAAACTCAACCATCTGGCAAGCGGTGCATGCTGGTGCACTGTCTTGCTAAGAGGTGTAGAAGTTAAGCTATCTGAACAAGTGTGTGAAAGTGATCATTTTGGGCATTTTTTGTGGCTAAAATGTTAAAACTTTAACAGTTTGCCACCAGTTAACCAGATAAAGTTTGCCATTGACGCAGGACAGCTATTCAGCAAGTCTGTGAACACCGATTGCGACAAGCCAGTTTGCACTCGCAGCACACTATGACGTCAGCATTACATCATGTCTAGCGAAGAATATTTAACTAACAGCCATATTTTGTTCAAATATTTTAAATTAATATTTCTTCAGCTACATCTGGTAAAAATTTTGTGTAAATTTATCATCATTTGACTGAGTTATAAAAGAAACAAAAAGGGTGTTTTTTATGAAACACTGCATATATATATATATATATACATGTTTTCAGCTTATCAATGGCACACAATGAATCATGCCAATTCCACAATTCCATGCCAAATTCTACAAACACTTTTATCACCACTTATACCGTAGAATTATAACCTTAGACTAACAGCTCATTACAGGTACCTAAAAGAATAAAATGCCAGCGAAAATTGACATCTGCTCTGACAAGAAAAAGGTATGAAGATCAATTAGTAAGCATGCCTGGGGCACCACAGACAGTGTTGATGGTGGTATTGTTGTTTGAAAGTAATTCATCTAACAATCGCTGAGCTGTCGGCAGTATCTACAATAACACAATCATTTCTCTTGGAATCAATGCTCCAAATCAAATCTTACAGCACTATCAACATCCATCCGTTATACAGATCAATTCTCCACTTTGGTGGGACAAATATGGTCTAAGTATAGCATAGGATAAGTCAGTGCTGCTCTCACAACACACAACATAAAACAACTTTGCCCATCTCCATTTCATTGTTGCTAAACCAACAGTCAGCCTAAATCCAGTGTTAATGTTACATTTTCTCCAACACACCACTACCTTCCTACACAGTACCAGATTATACTGCTTGGTAGCAGAAGCATAAGAGTGCGAAAAAGTTGCTAACAAGAAATCTGAACTAATGCTCATGATATGCACGAGAGCCTATAGCAGTTCCTGTTCGCAGGTAAGCTTGGTCTATCTCCATCCATTTCGTCGCAATTCACTCTTCTGCAGCCAAAAATTGCCAAAAAATCACCAAAAACCAATATTTTGGGGGTTCAAGATCATTCAAGGTCATCGATGTTGACATTTCTAAGAAGCTCGTCGCCAGTGCTTGTTATGATAAGCAGCATGTCTGTGCCTATCTGCAACTACTTTCATGATAGACAAGCCAACAACGAATAAATAACCACTTTCTAAAAAGGTACCCCTCTTTGATACCTGCTTGCACAACCCTCCTTGAACCTAGAGGGTTCAGACTTGGATTGCTAAAATCTACATCCAATAGTGAAAATTTCATACGCAGGTTGTTTTGGTCTATCTCCAGCCATTTTGGCGCAATTCACTCTTGAAATGCTTGTCACAGCTTAAAATCACGACAGATTTACTAAAACCTCTCATTTTGGGGGTTCAAGGTCATTCAAGGTCATCGATGTTGACATTTCTAAAAAACTTGTCGCCAGTGCTTGTTATGATAAGCAGCATGTCTGTGCCTATCTGCAACCATTTTCACGTTAGACGAGCCAATAGCGGCAAAATAACACCTTTTAAGGGGGTGCCCCTCTTTCGCTCCCTCGTTTGTGAGGACCCCTTAAACCAGCGGGATGAAATTTTGTCACAAAATACTAGAGACACTAAGCTATCATATGGTGAAAATCCAAAATCTCTATCTCACCTGTCTTCGATTGGTACTGGGTCGTGATGGACAAACGGACAAACAGACAGACAGAATTACCGTAGCTAATACGTGCTACAGCTATGCTAGCTCTCGCGCGTAAAAATTGTTACACAGCTGCAAATCCAGCAGAAACTGCAGGAACTAGATGGCTACAACGCAAGACACGGTGTTACATATGGTCATGCAGTGAATGACCCAGACCTTTAAAGGTCCATGGCCACAGTCAAACTCACTCGCTCAATTTATGTAGCTCTTAATTAGACATTGCACATTGCATATATAATATGTTGATTTAAACTTTGTAAATATGCGAAATTATTGCCTGATTGTGACAAAAATATGGCCGTCCGTTACATTATGCCCAAAAATTCAAGGCATGAGCACAACCGGTGAGTCATCCGTACGGCCCATCAACGTCATGAATATTAATGGCATAGCCTGTGACATCATTAGATAAGGCTAAGCCATTTATATTCATGATGTTGATAAGCTGCACCGATGACGTCACCGGTTGTGCAGTCTAGCCAAAATGGCGTTGTGTTTTTTAGATCATGTCTGTAAATCGTTGACTTCAAATGTAAGTTTCTCCATGTTGACAAAATGCTGGGAGCTGATATTACTGTTAAAATTATCAGAAAGTTATGCAATTTTACAAAAATGGATGTATATGTTAATTTTGGTGTCCATAGACCTTTAACTACTGACCTCAAAACTTAATCAGCTTAACTTTGTCGCAAGACTTAAACAAGTTCGGTGACAATTGATCCGCGCATACCACAGACAACACAGCTACTAGTGAGAGATGAATGTTGAAAAAAACACAGATTCATGGAAGCAAAATGCCTCTGCTACTGCTCAATGGTGTCAGGGGCGCAACAAAATGTGCAACCTCTATCTACAGCAAGCCAACGACATCACATTGCAAAAGCTGAAGCCTCAGCAGAATGCTAGGTGCCAACCTGCTGTGGCATAGCACTGATGAGATATTGAGCAAACTTCTGTAGCTGATCGCGATCCAGCTGGGACAGAGACTCCGACACAGGGGCATGATAGCACACCTTCAACGGCTGATGTGAGACAACATAACAGCACACAGTCACACATCAGTCTTTTAACACAACAGCTAACTCAACCAGTCTCTGTGGCTGTTCAGTGTTCAATCAATCAAAAAAATTCATATATAGCCTCGTAAACAGTTCCAAATGACAGCAGTTAACAATTATAAACTTTTATATTAGCCCTAAACAATGTAATGTCAGTAAAACCTAAGATAGTTGTATGATAACATCTAATCAAAAGTCTGTACGCTACACACTAAACGAGAGAATTCTCTCAGAACCATCTTTATATAATGACCTACTTTTCTCGCCTATCTCTCTCTAATCACTAAAGTGTCTGTAGTGTCATTTTGTGTTATTTTATGAGTGCCCATAATCTCACTACACTTGAGCGTGACTACTGACAGTGTCTCGCATTTGTATATCACATGTGTGTACAAGAAGAACATGCCTTAGATCACGGCGATGGAATGAGTACAATTCAACATGATCTATAAGTACACTGCATCTCAGAAAACAAGCCACTTTTATTTTTTGAATAGCTCTGTAAAACACTGGCCAAATTCATCAGTAACAATTTTTGGCAGCCAACATCATTTACATCAAGCTCCTTTGCGATGTTGCAATTCAAACATTACGAAAATCGGCCAATGCTTCATGAAGCTATTTAAGAAACAAAAGTGGCTTGTTTTCTGAAACACAGTGTACACGGTGTTTCATAAAAACGACCCTTTTTTGTTTTTTCATAATTCACTCAAATGATGATCAAATTACACAAAATTTGTACCAGTTGTAGCTGAAGAAATACTTATTCAAAATATTGCAACAAAAATGGCAGTTGATTAAATATTCTTTGCTAGCTCTGACGTAATGCTAACGTCATAATGTGTCACGAGTACATAGTCTCAACTGGTGCTGACAGTTGCTACCCTGCTCCAATGGTGAAAAATCTGGTTCATTCATGACAAATTGTTGAAGTTTTACAGTTCCAGTTACAAAAACATGCAAAGTGATGGCATTTACATGTCTGTGAGGATAGTTAGACTTATGCACGTTCAAGCAAGACAGTGCGCTAGCACACCAAGCTTGCCAAATGGTTGCATTTTTGGATTGCAAGACGTCTGATTTCATGTCCCCATGTTCCTTAGTGCTGACACAATAAACATTTTTCACTAGCGAACCAGATTAAGCTCACCATCGAAGCAAAGTAGCAACTGACAGCACCAGTTGAGACTATCCAGCTTATACTCGTGACACATTATGACGTCAGCATTATGTCAGAACTAGCAAAAAATATTTAATTTATTGCCATATTTTGTTGCAATATTTTGAATTAGTATTTATTCAGCTACAACTGGTACAAATTTATTGCAAATTGATCATCATTTGAGTGAATTATATAAAAAACAAAAATTGGTCCTTTTTTATGAAACACTGTGTATAATTAGCAAGGATTGATAAAGCAATTTACCTGATGGATGCGAAAAAGGCAGAGAGCCACAACGTGAGCACACCATGCTGCACCACTGTTACAACTACACGAACAGCTCGTGATGTGTCGTCGATCAAAGACCAGAGCAACGTTGTAGGTACCCTTTGCATTGCCGGCATCACCGGCTGTAGTTAGCACAGCTGCATTAGCATGCGTCACTGATTGAGGCGTTGCCACCGAAGCACTAAGATGAAAACCTTCATTTAGTACACGCATCAATCAAACATCCTCATCATGTGTTGCAGCCATCCACTGGGTCAAAAACTTTTTTTAAAACACTAGGATAGAAATCAGAAAATGCACCACACAAGTTGCAGTTACATAGACTCTTTGAGTTTTTAAAACAATACACACTATGGCAAGATGGATTTTATGTTTAGTCACTGCATACAAAAAACATGTCACAAAATAGTTAGTGACAGAAGAAATTATGTTTCAGTGGCAGCAAACACAACTAGTAACCATTTAACATAAACTCTGACCTTTAGAAAAGCTACAAGAAGAGAGACTTGTAATATCAACCTTCAACATTAACTCTTACCTGCATTCACGATATCACTTCTATTACTACAACTTCTGGCTAAATCAAACAGGCCAGCCTACTTAACTTATCCTAGTTCTCCAAGTGATACAAAATCCTCAATCAAAAAAACTTTGGTACTGACGTAGCAAAAATGTCTTTACAAGCCGAATGCTATTACTCTTACCCAACAGATATCATCATATCACTAAAAGCAATCATAATTCGACTAATAATCATGCAACACATGTTGTAATAAAAAAGCTAATGAAAATTACAAACATGTAACGTGACTGCAGCAAAGAAGCACATCTGCCACTAACAACTGCTGCGATTAAGACACATACAAAGGTGACTGCATCAGTTCACAATAAAACTGTTAACTAACTGGTATGGAAAAAACAACAAACGAACATTTCACATACTGCATACAACAAGACAAAAATTAATGGCTAGAATGGGACTACCTGGTGGCAAGCTTAAGAAGCAACAACAATATTCTTAGCAACAATACTAATGTTCATTAAAAAAATCAAAAATAGCAACCGAAATTGTCATTGATATATTTACCAATCTGCAGCGCATTACTGACAGACTTGCTTTTGAACAACTGTTCTCCTTTCTGAAACTCGTCAGCGCTACCATTTGCCAGGCACGAGTACAAGCTGTCCACGCACAACATCCCGAAAATACAAAACTGGCAGAAACAATAAAGCATTCTGCCACCTTCCGTACACAATACATGTAGTATATTGACAACAGAAATCAAGTGATGGCAGTGAATTATACTGAGAATTAATAAAATCTTCTGAAAACAACAAATCGACAAAAAAAACATTTCAAACTGTTTTTTCATTCATATCTTCCTGCTTCTCCATACCAATAATACATCCGAAACCTGCAATTTTGCAACTACAAATTTTGCTAATGTTAGCAGTAGAAGTCTTGTGGCACTATGTAACAAGAAAGCCCAGTTGTTAATAGGGAAAAGGCACTACAGCTTATACAGTTCCTGTTGCATTACTGACCTTCAAGGTATTAACAGGTCAAAGATTTTCACGGCATTTGGAGGTCAATATGTGACTTCCTATTAGTGATCAATAGTAACCTAAACCCTGTCTCACACCATTTAGCCACAATACATCCATACAGATGAAGAACAGATGGACAGATGATACATTGTGCCATATTGCACTATACAACATAGCTGTAGCACAGCAAAACAGAACTGGGCAATATTTGGTGGGTGAGTGTTTTGTCCAACGAGAAACCTGGCACCCTATAGAACTTGACTCACTATTAATAGACATGGATGGAAAATGCCATGAATCAGTTTAAAAGCCAATAAGCCCTTAGACACACACTGTGGAGTGTGTGTCATAACAACTCATAACATCAAAAAGTTACACAACATTGCTTCCAAACTACAATTAGAGTATAACCAATCACTGGCTACATTTGCATAACTATAGGCAGGAATAACCATTATACAGTACAACACTGAATAATAATCACATAAAGCCTTACCGAATATCTTCTTCATTTTCAGGAAAGCTCCAGAAAGTGATGCGACACTGCAGCACTACTGGTACGGGTGGCTGAAAATGTTCTACAACTTCGAATGGAATATGTCGTGCCACTGCTTGAGCAGACAGCTCCACTAATGATGGTATCTGGCCATCTATCACAAAATCACAAAATATTAGCAAAACATACCAAGGAAAATGTATATCAATATTTCTGACAATAACTAACCCTAACCTAACCCTAACCCATATTTCAAACTTCAAAGCAAACTTATGTGACAAAGCTGCAACTAAATGTATGTTACCGTATCCCAGCAAGTAATAATATTTACAAGGGCAACGTGTAAATGTTCTACACCAGGAAGTGTGAAATAACCCTCGTTGGGTTAGCGCCAGGCTTAAAATTAGGGTTAGATTTAGGATTCGGGTAGGCAAGTTCCAACAGACCCCTTATGCATCCCAATACTCGAGCACAAGTATAATGCGGACCTGCGAACCGGCAAACGTGTAATCTGTGAACCAAATCTGCAGACCAGATCCACAGTTTACCTGTTGGTTGGCGCCAATAATATACACTATAGTTTATAACCCTTTGCCTTTTGCTAATGTTTGTATGTGACGTAGGCTCATCAAAATGATCAGCGGGCACAGGCGTAAATACGTCACTTTTATAGAGCTAAAAAGTGTAACAGGCATGAAGTAGAAATGCAAAACATTAATATACAAAGTCCATGGTCCGATTTGAAATCATGGGCAGTAAGCCTAAGGCTTCGATGGTCACTGCCCTTAATGGGTATGACTAATTATCACAATGGACCAGAATGACAAAGAAGATGAATGGACGGTGATGAAGACGACAGATAAAACAAAGGAACAGAGATTTTGACGACTAAGACTGACAATTGCAGGACAAAAATGAATGAACAAAGATGTAAATTACAGCAAGCAAAGTAGAACAAGACAGGAAGATAACAGGCCAAAAAATGAAGAAACAGCGAAGATGACGACAAAAAAAACAGACAGAGACTTCTGCATCTGTTTGTCTTTGCCATCAGTGCGTCTTCTATGTCTTCTTCTTTGTCATTGTAGTCCGATGTGAGCAGTTAGTTAACAATTTCTTTTTTTTACTGATTTATTGCTTAGACCTAATTAATCACTTAATTGTTGCATTAATTGACTGTGTAACTGATACCGGACATTTTATTAGTTTCTTGCTACGTTAACTTAGAATACGACAGACAATGCTGGTTGTGGCTAATTTTTTCTTTTTAATTTAATGCACAGTTAGGCCATGTATGTTTAAATTGTAATTAGAACTAAATCCATTATTTGCACAGCTAGAAAAACATAGTAACAATAGCACATCAGAGAAGATCTTTCATTTAGTCGTTCGATTACGTTGTGGTCCGCACTTCAGTAGTCCGTAATTCACCCAATCGTCCGCACTGGCGGTCTGCAAGTTTTTAGTCCGCAGATTACACGTAAGTCCGCATTTTAGCACAGCTCCCAATACTCTGCAAACCAAGACACTGTCAGACTTGTACCATTAGATCGACAATCACGGCTGTTCGCGGACGCCTGAGTGGAGGCGGTCGCTGACTGTGCAGAACCCAAACCTCCTGTCGCTCCAGACGTACTGCAGTTCGGCTTCCTCCATCCACGCCAATTGTTGCAGAGACTTTCCGGTTCACTGATCCAAGAACACAATGAGTCGTCCTCAAACCGGTCACTGTCCTCGAACGAATACCTGTCACCATCGGCCTCCCACTCAAACATAAATTCCATGTCTTTTGCCTTTGAGTGGTTCGGCTATCTACATGACGACGTCATATTTGGAGTATTATAGGTAAAATATTTAAATGTTTTACAGCAATTTTCACCAAACGTCAATAATCGTCGGTTGTTTACACATTCTCTAAACGCACAGAATGTACAGAAAATCGCCCAATTGTCGCCTTCCAGCATTTTCGGCGCCTTCATTCTCAATCCCTCCACAAAATTTTTACTTAGAATTTACACGACAACAAAAACGTCAAGAGAATCCACATGTGCTTTTATCAGGGCTACTTTAAAGTAAAAAAATCTTTTTATTCAATTCGTGCTCGTTTCTCATATGGATCTTGCATATCGTCTGCGAAGGCGGTCGAGGTGGGTCGTAAAATTGATCTACCGAGTAATTATTGCTGCTTAAACCTAATGTGTTTATTAACTGCTTCATGATAATTCAGTTCTTGTATAAACTTGCTTTTTACACATTGTGAAATAATTTACGCTAGAAGTGTAAGTATCGATTTTTCTGGGCAAAATTTTACGTGTAGGCCTACCGTACGCATTTAGGCCTATGACACGATCGACGCGGCGACGTTGGCACAAACATAAAACGTATACAAGAAGCCCAGCTATCGTTAGGAAAAGCCGACCGTACCGCCCGGCGCCTACGTCCGAAGACCAGCCTCCGATTTCCAGTCACGGAAAAAAAGTCATTTGTCAGAGGTGAGACAGTTTCATGCACGCTATGTCAGGGATGTGCACGAGATCTTCTGAGCCGAGACCGAGACGAGGTTGCAGCTTCAGAGACGCTGGCCGAGACCTATTGAAGCTCCCGAGACTCGAGAGTCTCGGGAGCTTCAACGTCTCGCCGAGACGTTTTCCGTGACATATTGGGAAACACATTGACAATGAAAAAGCTATACGGATTAATCAACTCGCATTATGGTAAGCGCTTTCCATTTGTGACATTCTGGGTTTTTGCACTTTATTTTGACATTATCGCTGAGTAATTAACGGCTTGCACCATAAAGAATTGCAAATGCAATATTCTTTATGCTGTAGACATAATTCCATCATGTTTATCGCAATTTGCAAGCAACTGAAATTAGTAAACTACAGCTGCTGATTATAGCCATTATACAGGGTGCGGCATAAAAGTAGCCCCCTAAAGTTTTTCGCCGTTTTCTCAGCGACGGCTCGGAATTTTAATTTGAAATTTTACACGTTTATTTGGTGAAACCTGTTACATCAAACTGCCAAACAAAATTTGATTCTGTTAAAAAATGACGAAGTTATAGATTTCACTATAGGAATTAGGAGGCCTAACTTCCGTCCTACATGGTATCATCGCCGACCCTCTACGGCTTACCCACAACACCGCACGCATGATTGGCTTACCATACTTCGTTATGACCCTTCAAGGTCATCCAAGGACAATTATTTGTATCTCATTTGAAAGCCTGTATGCGACTTTCTGTTAGTGATAATTGGCAACCTAGGATCTTGCAGCGTTTAGCCACAATATACATTCGTGACAGACGGACAGGCGGACGGACGACGGACGGACAACAACTCATGCCAATAGCTCGACATTTACTGAAGTACGGTCGGCTAAAAAGACCCACCGGTAATTTGTGTGTTTTGTCAATAAAATTAAGACGTTAAAGTTTTCTAGTCCACGTAACTGCAAATGTAGGACCTATTATTAATTACCCACCCGGTTGTTAATTGAATGTAGGCAGACGGGAGTCGCCGATAATGGGTCTCGATAATTACCGCGGGTGCCAGTGTCAGAGAACGGTCAATCGAATTAAATCGTCACGGCTGTCCTATTTCTAGTGACTGACAATCCAGCACAATTAGCCTACACTGCAATTCGCTGTCTAGTTTACTTCTGCTCGATCGAAGGCCACTATTGAAATCTTGTTCCGTTCACAAAACCGTAGGCTATTTAGAAGCCTACTATTTTAACCAGGCAGGGGCCGTTTGAAACGTCTAAGAATAGTCTCTTAATCATGCCAGTTGTAGCCGAAGTAGCCGGCAGTATTGATGTTTCAATCTCGGTGGATAACCTAAGTAAAAGTAAAGATGTGGCAGCGGTCTGAATGTTTCCGAATGCTTTTTGCGATTGTCGTTTCGGTGTCGGATGCATTGCAGAGAGACGCCGTGACCGTAGATGTAGCGCTGAACGAAACACTTCAGGGTGTCGGCGGAGCTACGGCAAGATCGGGCAGACCACGTCATCAGTCTCTAGTGCCGATGAAAGCAGTGAAGAACATGCCTGTCACTGAATCAAGACATCAGATTTTGCCGCGGCATGATGACAGAGGTATTAACGCTGCAGTGAGACACAGCATGAAGCAGTCGACGTCGCGACGACGTCGTCGAGGCAAGTCATAACGGTTTGTCACATTCTATGCGTTGTTTTAAGCTTTTCATTAATTACGACGTGAAAAGCAATCGTCTCGGTTACCGATGAAGAGTAGGGGGCTATAGGGCCTATAGCAAAATCATATTAAATCTAGCGAATTGGCTGTTAGATGGTGGCTCAAAAAACCCTCGCGACTGAGTCATTGTAGGCCTATTGCCAGATAAACTGCAAAATACCACGCATTTATATATGCTGTTCGAAAAACTTTAGCGTTTCTATACTTGCTTCCTGATTAGGCCTATTCACAGTTTAAATGTGCACATTCATTTATTTAAACATTTTCGATTTTTTTCGAAATTCTCTGCACCAGGCCTATTTCTTCACGCGCAGATAGGCTATTGAATGCAGGTGATTTTATACTCATATTTTACTTATATTTTATGCATAGCATTGGGCAGAGTATAAAATCACCTGAGTGTCCGTGCGTGTGTCCGTGCGTCCAACTTTTCTTAAGCTATCTTTCTTCCACCTTTCCTTTCCTTTCCCCTTTCCCTTATCCTTTCCCTTTTTCTTCCCCTTCCCCTTTCCCTTCCCTATCTACCTTCTCCTTCCCCTTTCCCTTCCCCTTCTCCATCCCCTTTTCCATCCCCTTCCGGTTTTCCTTGCCTTTTCCTCTTCCCCCTTTTCTTTTCTTTTCCCTTCCCCTTTCCCTTTCCCTTTCCCATTCCTTTACCTTCCGCTTCCTCTTCCCTTTACCTTCCCTTCCCCCTTACCTTCTTCTTTCCCTTTCTTTTCCCCTTTCTTTTTTCCTTCCTCTATACTTTCCCATTTTCCTTCCTTTTCCTCTTTCTTTTTCCCTTCCTCTACACCTTTCCCTTTTCCTTCCCTTCCACTTTCTTTTTCCCTTCTTCCATCTTTCTTTCCGTGTCCACGTCTGTGGGTACAATATTTGAAACGCCATATCTCCGTAACGGTGCCACCCTATAGACCACCCGTAAAAAGTTGACCCAGGGAGTCGAATAGTCACGTGACCGATGACGTCACGTGAGCCCAAAAAGTCAAACTCATGACCCCATTATCTTTGAGACGTCATATCTTCGTAACGGTGCCAGATAGACGCATGGTCACTATGGACCACCCATAGGAACTCGACCCCGGGAGTCGAATGGTCACGTGACCGATGACGTCACGTGACCCTAAAAGGTCAAACTCGTGATCCCATCGTCTTTGAGGCGCTATATCTCTACAACAGTGCAAGATAAACGCATGGTGACGATGGACTTTTTATAGTGAAGCGCTGGTGACGAATCGAATGGTCTCGTGACTGACAATGTTTATTGCTTAGTTAAAATAATACAGAAGGATGAAAGGATCATTGCTGCTGTACAATTTAAAATTAAAATTGTTTGATTTTTTACCGATCTAAACAGCTCACTGATTATATTTATACGGACATTATACTGTTAACTGTCGAAATGCATTGGACAGACTCAGTGTTCATATGAACATTATATTGTTTAATTATAAACTCTTTGCATTGTTTTGTTCATTATTAATGTGTTATTCGTGGTTGTCCTGCTGACGGCGTTTGTACGCTGTCGCACGCAGGGACTGCATTAGTTGCAGAACTGACTGCAAACAGCAGTGTTAGACGCGGCAAGCGACACAACAAGTCTCGTCGTAAGCAGCAGTTCCATCTGTGTCAGCGTCACGATCTGCTGGTCGACGTCGAACGACTTGGCTGGACTGACACGGTCGTCTATCCGCGTCGCTTCAACATCCGCTACTGTGCCGGCCGCTGTCCCAGCCTCCAGGTCAGACAGTTGTGATCAGTTAATTAGTGAATCTATCAGGGATTGATGTGATAGCCAATGGCGTCGTGGCAGTGGAAGCACGAGGGAGGCCTGAATTTTGGCTTGTCGGAAAATGTTTTTAAATATGTTTGCGGCTGGAAATCGCAAATTTTGTCGATTTTTTGGAAGAAGGAGGCAAAGGAGGGAGTTAAGTTAAAATTTTGAGCACACATAAACTCCTCTGTCAAACATTTGCAAATGTTTTTCTGAAAATTGCAACTTCTTTTTCCCTTCGATTTTTTGAACGCCGCTGGTGATAAACGCTTATAAATGTTTTTTTTTCAATTTTTACATAACGCCGCACGTTTAAATTTAAAAAATAGGCCTACGTTGAATGTTCAGTCGTTACAAGTGACGGTGATTCACAATAATTTTGTAAGCCTACAAACAAAATTGAAGTACCGCTACTGAAGTAATAACACTTTCTTGGTTTATTAAAATTACTGACTCATGTGGCGACAAAAATTTGATGGATAAAAAAGTTGCATTTTCGAAGCATTGGATTCATTAGTCAATACATTAGGCCCATAAGGTCATAAGCATCGTCGTCGTCGTCGTCGTCGTCATCATTATCACATATTCGTTTAATAAAAGTTGACAAACGCAACCCTTTAACAATCACAAACATAAAACGCATAATTCAAAAGAACTTACAGCATATGAAAAGTTTCTTTTCTGTTAACCATTAAAAAATTAAAGTAGGAATTTTTTCCCCAGTTTTCTACCGACCGTACTAACGTCTATCTGTTTGTCTGTCGTCTGTAACGCATGTACTGTGGATAAACGGTACGTCGTAAGAAATCGGCGAAAGTACCGCTGGATATGGGATGACGAGTTCCCATAGGATTTTCACAGTAACCATGTCTGTATATGCAGCGGCTTGGCCGCAATTTTCAATGCAAAGTTGCTGCCGCAGCCAATCAGACACGTGCGCCGAATAACCTTATCATATCCTAACGATGAATGTAGCGTTCGACATAGCAGCCTCACCATCGCGTCTATGGGACTGTAGTCACTAGTCACTCTGCGAAATCGTTTTCTTTTCGCGACCGGAAGTCGGACGGTGGCGTTCGGATATGGATTGTACGGTCGGTCCACCCTAGCGACAGCTGGACTTCTTGTTTTATAACAGGTGCGATCACTGGGTGTTGTCGACACGAGCAACCACGCCGTGTTGAGAGCGATGGTTCGCGGTGGTGGACGTCGTCGTCATCAGCAGCGCCTATCAGCTGGTCCTCTGTCACATCCACCACCGCCGTCTCCGTGCTGTGTCGCCACCAGCCTGCGTCCGATGAACCTTCTCTACCGTGACAAACAGCGGGGACATTACGACATCTGGCAGCTCAGTGACGTTATCGTTGACGCGTGCGGCTGCCGCTGACGTCATTAATGACCAATTCACACCTACGACGCAACTCAACTCAACTGTAATGACTGCGGGTACAATGCATTGTGACGTCACGCTGCTGTGCACCTTTGTTTGCTAGCCTGACTGAGCAGCTGAGTTGAGAACTTCTGAGCTGCGTCGGCAGTTTGAGTTCACACAGGTCTACGACGCGACTCAGCTCAACAGTACTGTTGTGGCATCGTAGGCGTGAACTGGCCGGAAGTTCGTTGCCGAGGCAAGTAGTCGCGTCGTGGCAGCTAAGGGGAAAAAGCCTTCTAAATTGTACGCTGTCTGAAAATGTTCTTTTGTCAAAAAAATTCGTCCAAAAAACACCTACAAAAGTTGGAGCTGAAAACCCATTTTGGGGTAATTCAGAGACAAAACTAAAATTTTGAGCACTTAAGTCTCCTCTGGCGGAAATTTGCAGCTGCCTGTCAGAAAATTGGAATCACCTGTCCCCTAGTTTCGTAGCGCACGACACTGCCGGTGGCAACGGCACGTGCTCCTGCCCTATAGGTCTCAGATGAGTGATGGCAAGTTTTCGTAATATCGTTATCTCCGACTTGAGACAACTCTAAAGGCGCGTACAGAGCGAAGTAGCCGAACTGAACTGAAGTAATACGGTTTAGTTTTTGACGAGCTGACCAATGGGCGAGTAGGGTGAGCCAATTGGTCATTGGTTGATGCGTACACGCATCTAGTCACGCAGTCAACGACACCGTTGGACAGTGCCTATTGTAATGCATTACTTCTTGCCCATTGGTCAGTTCGTCGAAAACTAAACCATTTCAGTTCAGTTCAGTTCCGTTTATTCACGTCGCTATGTACGCGCCTTAACACTGACAACATTGTAAACTGCCTTTAAGTCAGTGGCTTAGCTAAGAATGAGGCTGGACCATCGAATTCCAGGCACGGTGGAAGCCAGACTTCCATACGTGTTTTCCGACAAGTGAATATGTAGTGAGCGGAACATCTGTGACTGGTGACGCGATCTTGACAAGTTCACTGCGGACGTACAATAGCAAGTGGCGTCACGTGTCAGAGGACACGGCAGTAAAAGACAGTCAGATACCCCTCCCATACATTTTCGGCTGTCGAAAAACTTTCTTCCAAAATTATAATATTTGGGGCTGGAAATCCACATTTTAAAAAAATTGGGGGCAAAAGGAAAATTCTGAACACCCATAACCTTCCCTGTGGGAAATCTGTACCTGTCAGTCGAAAAACTGCACCTTCCAGTTACCCTTACTCTATTTAATCCTCGTGACGCCTCTGACAATGTCATACGTGGCTCGCGTTCAAGACTCGACACGTATCTAAGACAGAGATTTTACTTACTTGCAAAACTGAAAAAAAAATTTCAGTCCAGTGCCGACATATTATGCGACCGTTCGCCTTAACCGCATTAAAGTTTGTAACCCTCGACCTTTTAAAGTGAAAAAATGGCTCAAGGCTCAGGTAACATTTTTCGCCTACGCACAATTTCCGACAGTTCAACTGCAAAGAGTTAACACAGTCACATACGTCGAATAACTTTAAAAACTCACGCTAGAAAAACAACAGTATCAAGCTCAAATTTACAAGAGATTAAAGGCATAAATCCGAAAGCAATAATGCAATCCACAATTCGAATAAGTACAGTGCATCCATGGACTCTTTAATGCATTTCGCAAGCTTATCAACTCTATTCATTCTCATGTTCATTAATACTGAGGGGCTTACATGGCACACTAAGCTGGCATCCCATTAGTTTTAATGATAATACTGTACATAACATTTGTTGACAGGCTGTAGTACTAATGTCAGTAAATAATGTCAGATAAAAAACAAAGTTGCTACAATACTGGAACACAACTATACCATGTCTCAAAAACATGCCACTTATTTTTTTGAATAACTCTGTGAAAACAAACACTGGCCAATTGTAATCATTTTTGGCACATATCATGAAGAAATTTGACGCAAACAGCTCACCAAACATTAGCCATATCCAATATAAGATAGTACGTCGACGAACTGAAACGATGCTTAATCAGCGAGTGAGCTGCTGTGGTTATTGAACATGCTGTTGGTGAGTGGCGTCACCGTCTACGCATTTTGTGTTCGTGCTGCAGGCAACATCTTGAGCACATGCTGTAACAAAGATGATGCGATGTTACATATGTGACTTTTTGAGAAACAATAATTGCCTGTCGCATTTGTTCAACTAATTATTTCTGAGAAAAAGCATGCATTACACAGTATGTATTCACTGTTGTAGACGGCCTAACAACAATTTTGGCATCTCACAAAGTAGTGTAGCAACCATATTAAGGTGATATTGGCAAAACTCAGTCTTTTACATTAAGTTTCTTCACGATGTTGAATGCAAAAATTATTAAAATGAACCACGAAAATAAATGCAAACAAACTATTATCATACAAAAGAATCTGGCAGTGCATGAAGTATTTTTTAATGATTTTGCCAACATGACAACTTAAGACTAGTCTACACATGCAAAAATCTCAGTGAGAAACTAACAGCACAATGCTACATAACACAATTACAAATGAATACATTTCACGATGACTTTTGTCACCTTTTGACACGATCGCTGCATGCAGGCACACAACTTACCAACAAATAAATAAATTACGAAAATGAATAATTATAATCACAGGAGCACACCACAAAAAAATAAAACCATGCTGATATTCACAAAAAATCTGAACAACTGCATCCTACAAAAAGGTAATTAGAACAGAATATAAGAAATAATAAGTGAAATACATACAAAAAAAGATTCAATTAACCAGATTTTATATATATTTTTTGACACAAAATTTGATGCACAAACGCTACAACAACTACTCCATATGCTAAAAATACACTGTTGCTGTATTAACATGTAACAATCTGTTGCTCAAAGGAACAGATGTGAGCCGATGTGTTCAGTGGTGTCGTGTGGTAAGAAAAGTATGCGGGGCAGGAAATCACAATTTTCCAACAGATGCTGCAAATTTCTGATAAAGAAAATTTCGAATGCTCAAAATATTTAATATTGCCCCTAATTTTTTTCCAAAATGAGGGTTTTCAGCCCAAGTTTTGAATTTTTGGACAAAAGTTTTTGGGACAAAAAGATTTTTTAACAGCCCGAATTTTAGGACGTAAAGGGGGGCAATAGGTCTCCTTGCCACAACAACAATAAATGCACTAGATTTATCTACAGCCATCACAACTGTGAAATAATTAATATTATTTAAATATAACCAAATGTGGTATCTATTTAAAAGCCCATCATGTAAATAATTTGTTTTTATTCATTTTAATTACAATTTATCTGTTCGTTTATTTCAAAACTATCTAGATGTCAAATAATGCATCTACAAACTGAAAAATGCAGTAATTTGTGTTTTTTAACTAACTGTAGAGAAAACAAATCTCCAGATATAAGACATTGTCACATTTATCTGAAGACAGTCACAGAAAACGAAATTATGCCATGGTCAAAAATGTGGAATATGGAAGAAATCAATTTAATTATACACTTCCTTCACCACCTTGATTTATTAATAATCACCCCACCAATTTCACAATTTCTAGTGATTTAGCTATCTATAATGAAAATGAATTTTGGTACACGATAAACATCTTTACATGCCAGAATGTGGCCAGAATGAAAAGTGCTATTGTTAACTGAAAAGTACGGTAGTATCACAAGATAAACATCATATTTTGTAAGTCGGTGAAAACATCGCCACAGTCAGTCTTGGCACATAAGCTGACATCTACTTACAACAACTCACACCATGTCAAAAAATGTCATCCAGTGTCTGGCTCTACTCTGCAAGTATGGTCGTGATATTTTAGTGCATACATATCTCCGACCTCTTACCAAAAATCATATTTTGTGTGCTTAAGCATGGACTCATAATATATGCCTATAACTAAGTAAAAACCCACAAAACTCTTACATCAATAATACATTTATTATGCAACCGTTTTAATAGAGCACATCACGGGTCTCATCCATCTACCGGTATTAAATTGAAAACAAAAAGACACAGAACAACCAAAATTTGTCTGAACATTCCCAAAGGCAGGAGCAACCAGTGTGCTAATTTCAAGACAGAAGGGTCAAAGGTCACAGTCAAATGCCCACAATTAGTCAACATACTTTTCTAGTTGAAAAAATTGCAATAATCAACAATACATAGATACCTGTATACATTTTGTCATCCAATGAGTCCATCGATGCAATGTTTACATGGGGATGAGATGTCCCAAAAGACTAAAACTATTAAAACATTCCAATCATTGAAACACATCTGAGACGTCTAAAGGATTCATCAAAATGGCACAATATTCCGCTTCGCATTTTGAGCGTACATTTTGGACATTTTTGTCTCCTCAAGGTAAGGACATTTTTTGAACATGGTGTGCACGTACAAGCAACTCAGACACACCACCTCAACAACATGATATTCAAGTCTACTATACAACCAATACAGTACAATGTCTCAGCCTAATCCTAATCACCATCAACCTACAGGGTGTGGCAAAAAAGTGGACTCCTAAAGTTTTTCGCCATTTTCTCAGCAACTGTTTAAGGTTTTAATATGAAATTTTAAAGTTTTATTTAAAAAAACCTTCTACATCAAACTGCCAAGTAAAATGTGATTCTCTTGAAAAACAACGAAGTTATAGACTTTTTAACATGACTGCCTACCAATTTTTCAGCATTAAAAAGTGTTCAAGCTAAAAATGCTATTTAATTTTTAAAAACTAGTTACACGTTATTGCCGATGACATCACAGTAACGTTTTGATAAACGGTAATTTATATTGTTTATAAATTATCACTAAATTATCGTTCCTTTAAAGCAATCGCCGGCTGCCCACCAGATTCATCTTCCAGCAGCACAGTGCGTCAGCACACACAGCGCGCAACGCCGCGCAGCACACAGAACTGGCTGCAGGCCAGCTGTCCAGATATCATCACAAAAGACCAATGGCCTCTAAATTCGCCGAATATAAACCCAATGGACCATCACGTATGGGGTGCAATGATGGAGGCTTACCGCAAGCTTAAAACTAAGCCGAAAACAAGCGCCGAACTCAAGGAACCGTTTCAGGTTATCTGGGGCAACCTGCCACAGGGACTGATCAACAAGACTGTAAAAGATTTCTCAAATAAGGCGACTGGAGGTTGGTGTTATAACTTGGAGCTGGCGGCGAACACTTTCAACATTCGCAGTGACAATGAAATTCTGGCATCTGATCATTATTTAACTGTGTTGCTTCAACGATGTTATTAAATTGGTGTTGTAGTCGGAACATTTCTGAATGCTGAAAAATCGGTAGGCGATCATGATAAAAAGTCTGCAACTTCGTCATTTTTCAACAGAATCACATTTTACTCAGCAGTTAGACGTAGAAGGTTTTTAGTAAATAAATCTGTAAAATTTCAAATTAAAATTCCAAACGGTTGCTGAGAAAACAACAAAAAACTTTAGTGGTCCACTTTTTTTGCCGCACAATGTACAGCAAGGTCTATAGAATAGACAAGATCATGCCGTGAATTAAACATATTATGCTTAAGCAAACCACGTTACAATCAACAGTTAAAAGCAAATTTGTATAGTGCCATAAAACCTAAGATTAAAAACAGAGGCACTTGCCGCATCACAGCAAGAGCAAGCAGCAGTAAACAGATAAGTCCATACAGTTGCATTAAATTGCTATTTTTCAATGACAAGTACAGACATATAACGCCAGAATTTTAAAGATATCAATACAAGATTTAGAGCATTCTGGTCTATTATACATAAAGCCAGCCATAGCCACCATTTTTAGTCCATTTGGTTCAACTGATGTATTACAAAATGGTGCTCATGGTTAACTCTATAGACCTTGATCTACAATAGAAAGCATGTAATAAATCTCAGTGCTTAGTGTCTACTTTTGAATGTCAACATGATAACAAGTGAACCTGTTCTGACCAGTCACATGATTCAACACAACCAACAACGAAGCTTATTTAAAGCCTCGGGAGATAGTTGACTACTTGTAAGCAAAGACAATCTTAACAAACAGCTAGCACACCACTATCACACGACATTATTCACAGATAATACAAGCACGTATAACAACCATTGACACTCACACAGTTCAATGCTGCAAACGGTTTTCAACTGTGGACCACCAATTATGGCTCAAATGTAACTTCCAAAACATCTAAAGTTGAAGTTAGAAAAATTTTACAACATTCCTAGAAATTTCTATTTGTAAATAAGGGCCAGGTCTATGCACTAGCCCAGTTTGCATGTAAATGCAAAGTTAAGAGCAAAAAAAGTAAGATCTCTTAAACAATGATTGCTACTTAAAGACCTCTCGTGGGCTGGACGTGGCCCATGGACCAAACAATATGCATCACTGACATAAATGCATATACAACCTCTCATCTTGGTAGACATTAATACAGAACCCTCAGTGGAACTGGCTTTTGCTAAAATCATCACGTCATATTGATAGTGTCCAAAAGCTTCAGCAATGTTGCCAAGATAACGATGCAAACAAGACTTGAAAAGTTACAATCAAGCAATTGCAAAACCACCATAGGTCAATGACCAATTACAAAAACACAATGAATTAACACTTTTCTGAAGACAAACCAAAACAGTTTCGTCATTTTTAGAAATAACTTTTAAAATCTGTTTCCAATTCCGATGATCATGCGGCAATTAACAAGGCAATACTTGTTGCAAACTTGCAACATTTGACTGAAATGCTAACCGTGCCTATAACAGACTGTCTGTAAGATTGTAGCATACACAGAACAACTACAGCTATACAACTAACAGTGTATCACAGATAATACACCAGTACATGAGTCTATTAATACTCACTCAGACTACAGACAAATAGCACTAAAAGCAGTCGAACACTACCAGTAATAATGTTATAATACTGCATTGCATACTGTGCAGTAATTAACATTAGCACAGGACATTTCGGAACCAAGCAGCGAATAAGCTTTCGAAATTCGGCCAATGCTGCCATTTGCACTGTGCAGTTCACTAACGAGATGTCATTGAAACTGTACTTCAAATGTCACAATACAACTTAAGCAAACAACATGCTGTAGTATTCCAACTGACCAGCAGTGAAAGTTGCTACATAACTCAAATGCAGTTAACAATAAGCCCATGATCTAGCAACCAGCAATATTCACAATAATAATTAGGGCTGCAGAAATTAACAATTAATTCATCGAATAATCATTTTAAAAATAATGAATTAAAATTTGTTTCATTGATAAAAGTTCCATTAAAATTTTGGACTTCATAACAGCCTAATATCAACATTTTAGTTATAGTTTGGATAAAATGTCATCAAAATTTTTACTTATATAGTGTTAGTTTAACAGTCTGCACTTTGTGAGCTTTGACACAGTTTGCGTAGCCTACTGCATCATAATCATTTTTTTTCAATTTTGCTTTAGTTTGCAAAAGATAACCACAACAGCAGTTGAATTCTGAAGTTTTCGCGATCTTTCTTAACTATGAAAATTATTCCAAATTAATCGATTAATTTTTGGAAATTAATTTACTAATAATTCATTGATCAGAGGCAGCCCTAAGAACAATACAATACATTCTGCATCAAGCAGCAGAAAACAAGCTTCAAACTGATGGCAGAGAGTGTGCTTGCTGGAAGCATAGATGTAATTGCTCATTCCAGACATTAGCCAAGTTTATTTAACTCACCATATATCACTCAAAATGCCACCCGACAATGCTGCGGACTGCTTCAATTTTTACTCTATTGCGACAAAAAAAAAACTGTAAGGAATGACATAAACAACACTTCTGGTACACAGTCACTTATGCTTGACAGCAGCAGTGCTAAAAACATGGTAAGTCACATGATTTTGTTGGTCAATTACTTCAAATTAATTCAGCATAATACACTACCTGACAAGATTATGTTGGTTTTTTGCCACTAATAACTGTCATCATAATTATCACAAGTCCTGACACACTTGCAAAAACAGCAAAAGCGATAATTGCCGAGTCCTTGACAATCAGTGAAACTGGCATATCCCAGCCTCGCAGCTTTAGATCCAGCATGCATGGTAGAATGTATGCTAGCAATGAACAGCCAACAGCACCTGCAACAACATCGCATTCATTCACGGCTTATTCACTGCCAGTAGTAACAGTCACAGCAATGTTTACAGTGCAGACATATTGGTGCCACTATGAGAGTACATCTAGTTCATTTGAGTATGTAAGTAAACAAATATGTATGGCGCATAACGTCAGCGGGAAAATCAGCTGCATCTAAGGTGAAGGGGGTGACATGGGGTGGGGACTAAGATAGCCTAGAACAAGTTGTAGAAAAATGCTTTAAGGCAGCAAAAAAACAAAATAGGGAAGAGGAATTGCGAATATCTAAAAGAAGGGTATGCCATAAGAAGAGAGTGGCAATGGCAGATGAATGCAAACTATGACAAAAGATGTAATGTTTCATAAGAGATGTTCACCACACGAACACCAAGCAAATGCTCACTTTTGGACCAAAAAGATTGCTTCAGCCAAAGCCATCTTACCATTTGTGTTTACATTTTCCATCACCATTAATGATTAGCCTGAAAGCTGATACGCTTTTTACCACCCCACGGAAGGTAGAAGGCTGAGTCACCCTGGGATGCTGCTTATGTACTAAGATGGCTTACCTGCCGATAGCCCCATAGACAGTCATCCATCACTGCACTAACAAGGCCCAATACGAGTAAATGTGGGCTTGCCTTGAAAAGAAGATGCAATGGTGAACTGAATCAAGAAGAAAAGTGGCTAGTCCAGTAAACTAAGAAACTGCTAATGAAAACTGCACAATTTTACCAGCCAGTTCTGCATAAATTTACACAAGATAAGTACAGCAACTGAGCAAAGAGAGAAGAGAAAGAAGGACTTGCCAGTGAAGGCAGCTATATAGGCATAGTCATTCCTCAACACCACCGCAAGACCAGCCATCACAAGGGTCAGTGATATCCTCAGAGTGTTTCTCTTCCATGTTGCTACCTGCCACACAAACATGAAGGTAAAGGTAAATGTCAAGTACTTGGTACAGTGTTACTTACAACAGTCAGACTTGTTACGGAAAGTACTTCACAATCTTGGAATTGGGAGCTGATTCACACAGGCTACTAATGACATCATTCATGATGCACTATGTGGCTATCTATTTTTCTGCATCAGCAAACAACTAGAGCCACAATGCACCCAGCAAACATACCAACACTCCAATGAGACAAATTAGGCCTTTATCCCATAGCTGGAAGCTACCACTCACTTTTCCATCTTGCCGAGAGTAGGAGGCTGAGTTGACCTAAGCACACAGTCGGATAGCAAGTGATTTGTGGTGAGATTTAAAACACAACCTGACAATTACAAGTAGAGTTTACCGTACCACTAAAGCACTTGCACAGCTAATGCCATGGACAGATGGGGAGAGAGAGATGAGATAAAGCGAAACTCACGGTAGGCAGAATGGCAGTTTTAGCAATCTGTGATGCAGTCAGCTCAACAGACAAGCCATCACTGAGCAAACTCTCATGTTCAGCAAGCAGCTGCGGTGGTGGAGTATCTGTTGCAATTTCATCATACTCCATCCGCAACTCCACGTCCTCACAGCAGTTGCCTGCAAAGTTAAACAGAATATCACCCTAAACGCCAATCAAATAATGAATTGCTACAACAAATCGACAAAACAATATTATTAATAACAAGTCAACAATACCGGGTGGTGCTAAAAAACGTCCCGAACTTTGCATAACTATAACGGCGTGTATACTTCATGGAGATAAATTTCCTTTTGCAAATTTGTAGACCAATATGTACTCTTACTTGCTTATAAATTTCACTGACCTCACTTATGACACCACCGAATGTCGCTTAATGATGTAAGGCGAGTTAAAAATTTCATTATGTGAAGACAGCTTTCCATCACACCACATCAAAGCAACTCAAGAATTTTTTCAACACAACACGCCCAATTTCGTCAGCTCACAGGAATGGAAACCGCATTCAACAGATTTCAATCTACTACATTATTCAGTTTGGGATACCTTGCAACAACTTGTCTGCAAGAAAGGCGTGAACCATTTGCAAACTCAAAGACCTTCAGAATGTTATCTCAGACAAATGGCATGACGTCACCATCAGACAGCCAGAATCAAAAAAAGCCGTATAGCAATGAGAAACACGTCTAGCAGTAGTGGCAAAAGAGAATGGAGGACCTATTGAGCACTTTTTCTGCTGATCAGTTACTGATAATTCAGCCTACTGTGACATTTTGGCATAGCTTGCATGCAAGCGGCAACGCAAATGATGAACCGCTTGCAAAAATTGCTTCACGGCGTGTAACGCTATTTTGTTTGTATCGCGGCTAATATTGAAGTGTTCTAGGCGAAAATTTCTACATATATTCGTTGATGTTTGCTCATTACATAAATGCTTTTGAACTGATTCATTTCGACCATTCGGCTGAATAATGCATGCAAATGTTTAGGGCGTTTTTTGCGCCACCCGGTATTAGTCAATTCTTGTTGGAGATTAAGATATGAGACAATAGAGTGAATTCAAAAGTTAAAATCAGACAACTACATAGCAGCAAATTAATTTACAGTATTCTTCAAAAATGCACTGTGTCCCAAAAATTTAGTGAAAAATTATCAATACCAAACAGATTTTTTTACAAAATTTAAAACAGTCATTAAGACAATCATTCTGAACTAGCACTTAAAGTTTGAGCTAAAAGTAGCCACTTTTGGCCCCGATGTTTAGCTTAAGGCAGATACGCTGCTGCTTGAACCCTTTGTCAATAACAACGTTTTGAACGTAAACTTAATGTAAACAAACTCAGACATTATAATGACGTTACACTGAGCACACATGATAAAGTGTGTACATAATAATAGGTATGATGGTAACTAATGTTAAGGTAGTGCAGTGTACGATATTTCGTTGAAATCCATGAACTACAAACTAAATTAGGTGTGTTTGAAGCAGGGGGCTGCTAATTTTGGGACACAGTGTACTACAGAATTAGGCAAAACAGTTAGTAGAAACATACAAGACTACAGTATATAATATTCAAGACAAACGTACAGCAATAATCAGCAGACACATACATAACATATGATGTTATGATATTCATGACCTACGTACCGGGTGTAAGAATATATCCCTCGAGTATCTCGATGACGGGAAAGCACTGGAGTGGAAATGTGAAAACTACAGAAATGAGAAGCGTAGCATCAACAAGCAGAGACAGTGGAGTGTGTTGAGTGATGGCCAACACAAGCAGCTGAGGAACATCATTGCCATATCGTACGTAGCCAAATGCACCAAATGTACACAGCACAAAGAATATCAGATAGACATTAGCGTGAATGTAACTGTGTAGAAGTTGTCGACAGCCAACCATGCTGCAGTGGATGGGCAATATCTGTATTAAAACACCAACAATGTACATTACAATACACTGAAAATGTACACTTATAAGCAGTTTGTACAATGCAATTCTTCCAGTTATCAAAATAGCACTGTAAATGTGTCAAAAAAAAAGTATATTCTAATATTTACCCCTTCTCCTTTTTAGTTTTTCTTATCTCAAGCTTCCAGCTCTCGCATAACCATCGGTTTCTGGACTTCTGTTCGTTTTTACATAACAGACATTTCACTTCAGTTTGTCCCTTTTCATTTCCATTTAAAACATCTCGAGTTCATTTTACTTTTAGTTTAGATTAAACTGGCAGCTTGCCTGTCAGATTTCAAGTGCAAATTGTTTATTGTATTGTGTCTTATATTATAGTGTATGAACAAATTAACCAGAAACATATACTTATAAACACTTCATATAATGAGATACATGAAACTGGCAATATCATACTTAGTGGGTAATTAATATAGCATGTTAACTGTGAAAAATACAAAATGCACTGAATGTTAATGAAAAAATGTTCAAGATGGCATCTTAAGGTTTATGCTGTTTTATGATAGTCTGGAAGAGTGTTCTAAACACAGGGACTAGCGTATTACTACAATATGGCAGATAAAAAATTACGCCTAAAATAAATTACATAAAATTTGTATGAAACTTACACAGCCAATGCCCTCATACGCTGAAATGAGCTGCGTAAAGAAAAGTGGCAGAGTTTCAAATTTATACCAATCAAACTGTCCAACGGAAAATCCTGCAGTAACACAAGTAACAATATAACAAATGCATTGAACATCAAAACAGTGATTCTTTAGACTTGAGCATGTTTAATTATATTTTATAAAAAAAGCTTGCACCACACAAAAACCTGAGCATCTGCCATGTGTCACTAACTGCTCTTGACATAAATCTCTTTTGATTTATCAACAAAGTAACTGATGTTTTCCACACAGAAGGCAGCAAACTGTATAATCAAAAATCAGCACAAATTTTACTAGCGTGTAACACAAGTAAACATAAAAAATGACCATGGGCGGTATGCATATCAACGTTGTAGATTAGTTTGGACGTAAGGTCTACGTCGCGACTAACTACTTCCAAACTAGAAAGTTGCGTTCGACAGCATGCAAAACGCTGTCATAGCGAGCGACTAACTACTACCGATGGTCTGACGTAGTCGACGTCAAGTAGTTTGACTCTGGAATTTCCTGGCTAAACGCACTCTGCCTCAACCGGCCTGCAGCTAAAAATATATATGGCCGTCTGCTGCAGTCTCGGGCGTGCTCGAGCCTAGTTACAGCTCCATGGGCTAAGTAAGAATGCACAATGCGAATAAATGAAATTTATCGAACGCTAAAAGTTTTATTCAGCAACTTTTTGATACTGCAGTTAGTTTCAACAGTGTAATTGATTTACCAGAAGTCCTTTACGAATTACGACGCATGACATGATTGCAGATTCTCCATAGCGACGTTAGTTTACATTGACAACGATGGACTAAATATTTGACACGTCGCTGGAGCGACTAAAGTTAGTTCGGACATAGGTGTCTGACTAGTGCTACAACGTCGTTATGCATACCGACTTAGCACTACGTCCGATGTAATTCGATTTTAGTTTGGAAGTAAAGTTACGATGTTGTCATGCATACGGCCCCATACGTCCATCATGCAAGTCCGACTAACATGACTTAAATTTCACGAAGATCAGAGATCCAAATACATGTTGCTTTGGTTTATATATACACCTTTATTCGTCAAATGACAGCCATGAAAGGAACATAACTAATAACAATAAAAAATAATAATAATAAAAATAATAATAATAACAAAAAAATACAGTTCATCAAATGTCCATTTCACCACAACAAGCATGGGCCTATTTTCTACTAACCAAGATTGATTTCACTCTTGCGACAAAGTGCTTGTCGCTTGAAAACATTGCACATAAAATTCTCAGAACAAATAAATCGATCAAGAAAACGAGAAGTATGAATAGCGATAGGGTGGCTCACATGCAAAAAGCCAAAGAAATTCTGACACTCAAGCACAATGTCATTACTCTTAGTACAGAGTATCTTCATAAAAACACGTGTAACTGTGAAGTCCAATGAATGTCTGTGACGCGATCTAACCGGGCATGCCTTGATTCCATACAGCATTGGAGCTATACATTTTGTGTTTAACAAATTCGCAACCACCTCCTCGGAGGCAAAACGGCCAATTTTACTATAAACTGCATTAAATGATGAAAAAACTTCTCACAACAAAAAAAAACAGTTCGGTGCATTGGTAATGCTTTCCAGCTAGTTTAATAATGCAGATATTAATCTCATCTTATGATATCCAATCAAGCAACAGAACAGATCTTTAACAAACTGAAGAAAACAATTCTCTATGTATGCAAAACTTTTTATGGACTTCATAAAAATTAACTGTTCTAGTTTGTCATACAGTTTGCATTTACAAATTGTAACCATACTCTGTTACCAAAACTTTCACACACACAGAATCAAAATTTTTTTTAAATGAGCCACACATAATGCTCTACCTGAGAACATGAATGCCAATACCGATATGATACCAAGCAGAAGACCCATTGATGCCACAAATGACATTGGTGCAAGGAAGCGAATATTGCGCACCAGAGACGTGGCTAAAAATATCGGCAACGCCCAAAGTGTAATTAGCCGCAAATCCGGAGCGCTGCTGACAGTAATATGTGTTATGTTGTGAGCTGGAAACAAAGTCACAAGCTCCGCAGTGGACGCTGGGTGATCAGTTGTCAACGAACTGGCCGTAGTTGTTGCATTCACTGATGTCGTCACATTGGCAAATGTAGTATTGCTATATGCTAAGGTTGTTACTGTAAGTCCTGTTGCTGCTTCAATATCAAAATTCAGAGCAGCCGGCTTCACAAAAGCATATGGCTCAACATTCCCGACACCGGCCTTCAAACAATAACTCGCCGAAACGGCGTCTAATCGCGGCACAGTAGTGTCTCTGACAGGGAACATTTCATAGATGGTATTGCCAATAAAGACGAAGTATGAAACACATGTAGTAAACTGAGTGAAACAGACAGCAAACTGTATCAGATGGAAACACCACATGCCATAGATGCGTCGGCCAAGGTCACCATAGCCAAGAGTTTTGTGAAGCCGTTCTCGCAGCTGAGGGACGTCGTCCTCTTCAACCGAGCTCACAGCCACACTGTTTGAACATATCTGCTGGATCAATCTCTTCTTGCAGTCCAGCATCAACTGGCAGCAGTGATCAGTCAACGTGGCCACAAGGAACACACCAGCCAAACCAAACTAAAATAACACAAATAACATTGTTATCAAAACATCAATAAACACAGGGACAGAACAGAACAGTTACAATTAAAAATAATTAATACTAAATTCAACATAATAAACAATAGCCATTACAAAACTCATTATACAGTACAACATTAGCACATATTATAAAAAATGTCAGTCTTATATAAATATCACATTTCTTGGATGCTGCCCATTGACTATAGAAATGGCATCTAGCTTGCAATGTTCTGCCACAACAATCCAAAGAGTTACCTTTTGGGGCAATAACCTAAAGTAATTCCACAAAACTAGGCTAGTCAAACAATAGTGAGTGCATACAAACATGTTTATATATTTCCTTATCAAACTTAAGTTTTTGGTTAATGTTTACATAATCCAAAATTCTAAAAGCAAACTGCAACACCTTATTAATAATAAAAAGTAAGTTGATAGACTTACCCCAAGCCCACTGTTTGCAAAAGCAAATGGAAGCGACTGGTAATTGGTGCCGATGAAAGCTTTCAAAGTATTAATAAAATCACCAATATAAGTATACCACTTCAAGCGCCTGAATACATGACACTAGAATTAGGTACAGAAAAACAGCACAATCAACAAGATTTTAAAATAATAGAGCATCAGTTATAACCTGATACTGTACACTTAGTCAATGGTCAAAACAGCCCCCGAAATTTTCTTCAGCATCGGAAAGCATGTCTTGCCTATTACCTAAGTGATGAGTCAGGATTGTATATGCAAGTAGTGTAGAGTGGCTTTACCCAGAACAGTTCTATATCTTCAAATTTTAAGATCTAATTTTCAAAACGTGGCCTACTGCCAAATAAGATGCAAAATTTCACCAAGATTGGCCAACAAAGCTCAGAGATACCAGGCAAAAACTGTCGGTGCGATGCCCCAGTTTGGGGGCCCTGCCAACTAAATATCCAAATCCAAAAAGTCCAAATCCAAATTGAGGCAATATACTAGAAAATTTGCTTTTTGAGCACCGGCTTGGGCACGAAATTAACGTATTTGTAGTACTTATCTATGAACTAACACTAACGCGTTAGGCATCAAAAACGCAACTATGCGTGGTGGATCATACCACTTGAAATATGCACCATGAATACTTAATGAAACGAGCTTGAACTGGCTTCAACTCGTTGCATTAGGCGAACAGTGAGTAAACAGTCTACTTATTTATAGGTCTGTGGTGTCCTGCGGTTTTCTTGCACATCCAGAAATATTAGTATCGCCCATAGATAAGATATACCATAGATAATGGACTCAGCAAAAACTCTGAAGCCGCAAAAAGTGCCACGCCCATCTCCACATATGCACGATAGATATTTAATATATTTCAAATTACAAACGTTTTTAATTTGGTTTGCGCAACAAAAAGTCGTAAGGTTACAGCTACATGATCTAAAAGTTCATAATATGCATTTTAGAAAAAAACTAGAAATTTGGGGCAAAGCCCAACGTGAGTCCGCCCGGCGCCCTAAGTCAGATTGCGGGAAATTAGGGCGGGGAGGGGGTAAAGAGG